>SCPN01000599.1_pt1 | contig 26558 bp, 56 predicted proteins | sample 6106831 | NCBI WGS metagenome assembly SCPN01 (sample SAMN10720447, study PRJNA508395) | human gut metagenome | isolation source: Participant 1, 0 month
GGAATACCGTAACCTGGCCCCCAAGAGGAGCAAGGGGGAAACCGACCAGAAGTTTCTTATCTGGTGCAGCCTGGAATATCCAGACCGGACCATTTCCATGGATATCTTATATCGAAAATGGAAAGCAGTTCGGAGAATAATATGGCCGGTCTCACAGATAAGCGTGGAAAATGGAGAAAAGGGGCACAAGCGACATCCATGACCGTCTGCAGGCATTCCTTTATTAATACCTGGATGAGGGTCAGCATACCATCCAGAAGTGCCTGGAGTATACCAAGATGTGGATAAGGGAAAAGCAGCCAGAACTGTATACGGATATCCCCAGCTATTCCTCCTTTTACCGGAGGCTTAACCGGGATATACCGGAAGGCGTGAAGGTGCTGGGGCGTGAAGGCCATAAGGCATACAATGATCGCTGTGCTCCCTATATCCGCAGAATTTATGAGGATATTGCTAGTAATGAGTGGTGGATTGCGGATAATCATACATTTGACGTGATCGTGGTGGACAAGAATGGTAAGCAGCACAGGCCATATCTGACCGCTTCATGGATGCCCGCAGCGGCATCCTGACCGGCTACTATATTACATACAACCCCAGTTCAGAGGCCACACTAATTGCACTCCGGAAAGGGATTCTGGAATACGGCATCCCGGATAACATTTATGTGGATAATGGACGGGAGTTCCTGACCTTTGATATCGGAGGGCTGGGGCACCGCAGAAAGAAGCCTAAAAATGGCGAGGAGCGGTTTGAACCGCCTGGCGTGTTCAAGCGGCTTGGAATCAACATGACGAATGCCATTGTCCGGAACGCAAAGGCCAAGATTATTGAGCGCCGGTTTCGCGATGTCAAGGATTCCCTGTCAAGGCTGTTTGATACTTATACGGGAGGCAGTGTGGTTGAAAAGCCAGAACGTTTAAAAGGCGTTTTAAAGAAGGATAGAATCTATTCAGATGATGAGTTTCAGGAATATGTCGAGGCAGTGATTGACTATTATTTCAACCTTCAGCCCTATCATGGGGCAGTCCCGGCAGACCATGGAAAACTCAAAATGGATGTATTTAACGAAAAAAAAAAACATCTGATTAAAAAACGCACAGCCACGGCAGAAGCCCTGAATCTCATGCTTATGCGCAGCAGCCGTGCACAGACCGTAGGCAGGCGAGGGGTGCACCTGGATATTGCAGGAGGGCGAATTGATTACTGGAACGATGATTTTGTTCATCTAATGCTTGGCAAGAAGGTGTATTTCAGATATGACCCGGATAATTTAAGCGAAGTACGGATTTATGACCTGGAGGACCGTTACATTATGACGGTACCAGCGGATAATGAAGCAGTTCTTTCCTATAATGCCAGCAGAGAAGATGTCAAAGCAGCTATGGCAAAAACCCGGAGGCTGGAAAAGGTTGCTAAGGAATATATTGAACATGCTGTCCTGGCAGATTGTGACAAGGTAACAGCCATGGAACTGGTGCTGAAGGAAGCACAATACAATAAAGAGAATTACCAGGGCAAGGCCAACCCCAAGGTGATAGAGGTTCAGAGGGCAGACGAGGAACCAGCATTTAAGAAGGTGGTTGGAGGTATCGATCTGGACCGAATGATCCGGAATGCGGAAATCAGACATGAACAGGAAAAACAGAGATAAGGGACAGACAGGGAGGTAAATGCAATGAGTAAAGAGTATAACGTAAAATTACAGAAGAAGCTGGAAGATTACCTGGAGGCCGAGGGCCTAAGCCAGGCAAAAGCAGCACCGATCCTGGGGATTAGCGCGGCAGTACTCAGCCAGTACCGCCGAAGCGACTCTATGACAAGGGCGATATTGGGGAGGTCGAGAAAAAGCTGGAAGAATTCTTCCGGATCAAGGAAGAACAGGGCCAGAACAGCCGGAAGGCGGAGCCCTTCCGAGCCAGCCTCCAGGATACATCCCTACATCCATATCGGAAGCGGCCTACAAGTTGATCCGCTACTGTCAGCTTGAGAAGGGGATTGTGGTTATTGACGGAGACGCCGGAATCGGGAAAACCAAGGCAGCTGCCAAGTTTCTTCAGGACAACCCATCCACCACGGTATACCTGAAGGCGGCCCCCAGCACTGGGACGTTAAGAAGCCTGTTGAAGATGATCGGGAGGGCGTTGAAACTGCCGGAGAACCAGCGGACGGAAGATTTGTCCTTTGCAATCCAGGACAAGCTGAAGGAGACGGATAAAATCATCATCATTGATGAGGCCCAGAACCTAAAATTCATGGCTCTGGAAGAGATAAGGGGCTGGGTGGATGAAGATCCTCTTACGGGGAAGCCGGGAATCGGCATCGTCCTGATCGGTAACGTAGAAGTATACAATAAGATGCTGGGCAGACAGGAAGCCATCTTTTCCCAGCAGTTTAACCGGACCCGGCTCCATGGCCGGTACCGGACTACAGACATCAAAAGGGAAGATGTGGTCAAACTGCTTCCCGCATTGGAAGAACGTAGGATGACGAAAGAGATTGACTACCTGCACAGCATCAGCCGAAGCAAAGTGGGGAATCCGTGGAATGGTCAATGTGTTCCGTAACGCGGTAAAATGATGAGGATGTATCAATGGCTGGACTTGAGCGGGTGGCCGGTACCATGGGAATCAGGTTTATATAGGAGGGGAACAGGCATGAAGCGTTTGAATGAAAAAGTGATAATGATGGTAAGAGGACTTATGATCGGGAGCAGCATGGCGGCAGTACTAACAGTTTTAGTGATGGGGGGCAAGCTTGGAATATGGGGATTCATTAGCGTTCTGGGTTTGATCGTTCTGGCGGGTCTGAGCGGCTGGATGATTGGATTTCAGACCAGAACGCGTCTGGATGCGGATCAGGTGTGGCTGAAGGGATATAAAGAAGGCCGCCAGGACGGATGCCTGATACCTTCACACCGGGAATAACTCATTAGTAAAAAGGGGTCTAGGCCCCTCCTTAATGCAGCCACCTGATGGTGTAGGTCACAAGCCCTGACAAATGCAGAGTGAGGAAACAAAAGGAAGAAGAAAGTATAAAAGGAGGGAGGTTAAGTTGAAGAGTCAGGAGAACCATTACGTAAGGCTGGAGGAGTTCCTGGCCTGGGTGAAGGAATGTGAGGAGCAGTACCGGACAGCCAGTGAAGCGGTAGCCCTTGAGGGACCGGCGTCCCGTAAGGACCTGCTGCATGAGATGGAGTTTGCGGCCACCAGCAAGGAACGGAGCCGTGTGGCAACGAAGCTCTCCAGGAGCCGGAAGCTTCGCAGGGAACAGAAGGACATCATGAAACGGAATGAGCAGGTAGTGGAATTCCTTCCGGGAACAGCCAGCGAGAGCAACCTTAAACGGATGAATCAACTGGGTGGGCCGTCAGAAAACGGAGGAACAGTACCTGGACGGGAAGCGGACATACAAGCCAAGAGTAGAAGGAGGCGGGAATGGAAAAGGAGCATAGGCCCACAGAAATGGGAAAACGATGCCTGTCCTGTCGCCACAGGCGAGTAATAGAAGACAGCAGGGGTGAGAGCATCATCAGGTTTGTGTGCAATGCGCAGTGGGAAGTACCTGAACCGGTATGCCCCCTGGGACATGCGGCCGGTATCTGGGATATTAGAATTTCGGTGAGCCGAGGAAAGCTGAGAGCTATATGAATATAGGTGATTCTGTAATTATGAATGAAAAATATGTTGTAGCAGAAAAGAACCAGGGGAAGGTTTTTACAGTCAGAAGCCAGCATTTTGATATTTGCGGGACAGAGTGCGTCATGCTGGAAGGATACAGTGGCGGGTATGCTGTGGATGGACTTACTGTGGTAGGAAAGCGTATATCGGGGCGAGAAGCTGTTGCCCAGTTATTCCGCTAAACTGATATACTGCTGAAGGAGGCCGTTTAGAAGTTAAAAGTTATTTCCCGTTTACAATCACTTTGCATGTGATATATCTGAGGTTGAATATAGTTGCATATTTCTTAAAAATAGTCTGAAATTGGAGGAAAAACATATGAAGAAATACATAGGAACCAAGCTGGTCCAGGCGCGTCCAATGACAAGAGGCGCGTATAACAGATACCGTGGGTGGGAAAACCCGGCGGATGAAAACCCGGAAGATGAAGGATACCTGATACAGTACCCGGATGGATATGTCAGCTGGAGCCCCAAGGATGTTTGACCACTCCTATCTGGAAGTGGATGATAACCCGCAGCTCCCATCCGGCGTGAGCATCGGACCCGGAATGGTGGAGGCGTTCATTGACCAGGTAGAGGTCATGAAGCTGGGGGAGCGCACGACCGTGGTCCGGTGCATCCTGAAAAATGGGTTTGAGCTGGTGGAATCCAGTGCCTGCGTGGACCCAAGAAACTATTCGGAGGAGATTGGCCAGGAGGCCTGCATGGAGAAGATCCGGGACCGGATATGGAACCTCCTTGGTTTCCTGCTCCAGACGGCCTGGATGGGGGTGAGAAAGGATGAAAGCACTAAGGGATGAGTTTTACTTTGAACCCCGTGTGATTGACAGCAGCGGGAAGCTGCGCTGGTATGGGGAAGTATACACCGGCAACATGCTGCTCCTGCACACGGAGGAGACCGTATACATAAGGGATAATGGCAGTAAACTTTTTATCTATACGCTGGACAGTGACCAGATGAAGCAGGAACAGCGGATTGAAGCGGTATTCACCCTGGTCTGCCAGGTACAGAAATACAGTAATAAGTGGCGGTATGGAAAAAGGAACCGCTAAGGGGCATCCGCCCCTTCCTAATGCAGCCACCGGCTTATAGCCAGTGCGGGTCACAAGCCCTGATCAATGCAGAGTGGGAAAGGAGAAACGCATGGATGAGTAAAAGTTACCAAAGGCGGCGGTATCACAATTCCGCGTATGCTCCGCCAGGAAACAGGAATCCTTCCGGGGGTCCCAGTGGATGTGACAGCGGATGAGGCCGGAATCCATATCGTGAAGCATGTCCCAGCCTGCCGGTTCTGCGGGACAGTGGAGGATGTGGCTGCCGTATGCGGGATGGAAGTCTGCCGGACCTGTGCCGGGAAGATTGCGGAGGTGTTCCAGTGACGGAGAAAACAAAGGAAATCAAAGCCAGGGCGGACCGTCTGGTGGAGCTGACGGCCCAGAAGGAGCGGATCCAGGCGGAGATGGAGGAAATCAAGGCGTGGTTTGAGAACCTGGCTGTCAATGACTTAAAGGACACCAAGAAAAAGACCGTGGAATACTGGTGGAGCAGCAGTAATGCCCGGGTGGTGGTGGGAAACAGTGAAACGGTCAAGCCGGTCTCCATGGCGATGGTCAAACGGCTTTTAAATACCGTTTACCCAGACTTTGTAACGGAAAAGACCAGCTATTCCCTTGCAGCTCCGGCCAAGCGCCTGTTCACCATCGCCTATCTTGGCGCCTATACGGAAGGGAACACTGGATGATACCATCCAGGCCATCACGAAGGATGAGAAGCTGCAGCGGACGCTGCGTAAGAAGCTGAAGGGAAAGTATGAGAAGGACACGGAAAGCCTGATGAAGTCAGCCGGGCTGGACGCAAAGGAAGCCAGCGACTGGGCCTATCTGGTGTCAGAGGTGGTCAACTGGGAGTGGATGCTCCAGGTGCTGAAGGCAGCCGAATGGAGCGGGACCCCCCAGGAAGCGGTTGATATCATCAACGCGGCCGTGATTGTGGATGAGAGCCTCAAGGTGACGGTGGAGCGGAAGAAAAAAGTTAGGGATTGTCAGCAGGCCAGGAGGCCATAGAGGAGGGGAGAGATAAAGCCATGAGAAGCATTGACCCATACCAGATGAAGCGGATTTATGCTATTGGACATCAATTAAGCCTTGTGGGCCATGACCATGTGAGGATTTGAGCATGTGCTGGTGGCCACCTCATAACCGGAAAGAGTCCGTGAAGGCCCTGAGCTATCGGGAAGCGGAATCTGTAATTGCCAGGCTTACGCAGCTGCAGGGCGGGCAGGCCCCTCCAAGGCCCCGGCGAGAACGGATCCATCGGCCTCGGGGTAAGCGGCCAGCAGAAGAAGATATGGGCCTTGATGTATGAGCTGGCCAAGTACGATAAAAAGCCTGGGAGTGTATCACTGGGAGATCGTCTGTGCGCCATCATCAAAAAGGAACTGGGGACGGACGCAATTGCCAGGACACCCTTTGCCTGGATTGACTTTGACTCAGGAAACAAGCTGATTGAAGTATTAAAGGGGTATGTAAAGAGCGCCGGAAGGGGGTGTAAGGATGGACCTGTTGGATAGGGTACAGATGGAGGACCTGGATGAGGAGCAGCGTACCCTTGCCGGACTCATCGGTATAGAGGCTTCAAATTTGGTGAGGAACTATAACGGTACCCCCATTTATATCCCCAAGATAGAGAGCCTGGAGAAACCGGTGAGGGACGAACTTATACGGGAGGAGTTTGACGGAAAGAACTACCGTGAGCTTGCCTTGAAATATGGATTGACAGAAACCTGGATTCGGAATATAGTCATAGAGAAAGCCCGCGAGATACGGGCAAAGCCGATGGATGGCCAGATATCCTTAAAAGGAATTTTGTACTAAATTTTCTTAAGTACTTTTTTTGAATATTGCCCATGATGAGATACACTTGCACTAGTTTGCAGGTGTATTTTTTTGAATTATGAGGTTAGCGATGAAAGAATGGGTCATAACGACAGTAATCACCCTGGGAATCGGGGTTGTCTCATATTTTTTGAAACGGACCATGTCCCAGGTAGATCGGCACGACACGGAGATTCGGGAGGCCGCGAACAACTGCCAGTAAAGAGGATTTGAAGGAGCAGACGAAAGAACTTAAGGACGATATCCGGAAAATCCGTGAGGATTATACACCCAGGGATACCCACCAGAAGGACTTTGATGAATGCCGGAAGGACATTAAAGAAATTCGTGAGAACTACCTGACCAAAGATGACTTTATCCGTGAAATCAGCAAGATGGACCGGAAACTGGACCGGATGATGGAAATGATGATAGAAGCAGCAAAGAAAGGGTGAGTGATATGAACAGAGACGAAATGATGAAACGGATCAGAGCGGATGCATTCCCGGCAAACAACGGATCGGTCCTTACCTGTATCAACCTGCTGAACCGGAGCGGCTTCAGCCCATTGGAGCAGGTCCGGGTAGGAGTGAAAAACTGGGGCGTGGAAAAGCCGGAATTTCTGGACAGCATCCATTTCCTGAAGTTGGCCGGATACATCGAAACGCGTACCATTGAAGGCCGCATTTCTGGCGCGGATCTGGCCGACTACAATTATGACGAATTGGAAGCAAGGGCGTCGGAAAAGGGCATCCGGCTGATGCAGGGAAGTCTGACTGACGAATGTGTGAAGGTATGAGCGGCGAGAACCGGCGTCGCAGCATTGGAAAGGTAGACCGGCTTCCTCCGGAGCTAAAGGATACAGTGGAGCAGATGCTGCTGACCGGAAGCACTTACAAGGAGATTGTGGCATACCTGAAGGAAAACGGTGAGGAAATGAGCCAAATGGCCATTTGCACCTATGCCAAGAAGTACCTGGCCACGGTGGAAATGATTAACGTGGCTCAGAGTAACTTTTCAATGCTGATGGATGAAATGAATCGCTACCCGGATCTGGACACATCGGAGGCGCTTATCCGTCTGGCCAGCCATCATGTGATGAATGCCCTGACGAACGTGGACGAGGAGCAGATGAAGGAAGTGCCGGTGGATAAGCTGATTAAGGAGACTAACGGCCTTATCCGCGCAGCGGCCTACAAGAAGCGTATTGAAGTCCAGACACGGGAGAATTATGAGGCCGGACTGGAAGCGGTTAAGGGACTGGTATTCGAGGCCATGGCCAAGGAACAGCCGGAGCTGTACCGGCAAGTCAGCGCCTATCTGAACAAAAAGAAGCAGGAAGGGATGGAGGGATAGCCATGCTGTGGTATGTGGTCCAGGTGAGAACCGGTGAAGAAAGAGACATTGCCGCGAAACTGACGGACATGGGGTTCCAGACGCTGGCACCGGTGGAGAACCGTCCGGTCCGAAGCGGAGGAGCCTGGGGAACAAAGGAGTATGTACTGTTCCCCGGTTATGTGTTCTCCAGATGGATTACAATGCCGGAAATTATTACCGGCTGAAGGCTGTCCCAGGAATCGTAAAGCTGCTGTCCGGTACCCTGACCTACCTGGAAGCAGAATGGATCCGGCTGTTGGCCGGACAGGGAGGAATACCTCTGGAGCCCACACTGGTGCGGGAGACAGAGGGGGGCCTGGAGATTGAAACAGGCATCCTGCAGAACTTTAAGAGCCGTATCATACGGATGGATAAGCGGAGCCTCAGGGCTACCATTGAGCTATCTATCTGTGGTGAGAAGAAAGAGGTGCAGCTGGGCATCCGGCTGCCAGAGGAAGTATAGGACAGACAGGAAACGCGAAGAATGCAGACGGTTGATTCGTCCCGGTGCAGGAAGCGCGCGGACATAAGGAAACGGAACCAAGCGGGAAAAGCCCGGTCGGGATGGCGAAGCCAGTCCTTCCGGGAACTCCAGGCGGGGTTCCGTTTTTGATTGGGACAAGACCCGTTTAAATCGTATCAGGACCCGTTTAAAAGCGTTCAAAAGATTCCAGCGGGGAAACGCCCCAATAGACGGGAAATTCAAATACGGGCCGTATATGAAGCCGGAACGGCAGGGAGGAGGTGGGGAAGCCATGAGGAAAGGAAAGCAGAAAAGCATTGACACCTTGATGGGGGCACTGGCGGAGGCGGAAAGCCGGGCTTTTTATGAGGAAGAGGACAACGTTTTAAACGACCTGGATGAACTTTTGAACGTTTTTAAGGAAGGGTGAGGAGCCGGAACGCAGGCAGCTTTTAAAGGAGTATGATTCCGGCCTGCCACTTACCGGACCTGAGGGGATCCGCAGGAAGCTGGGAGCCATTGACATGGAGTTTTTTGGCCGCGCTTACTTCCCCCACTACTTTTCCAAGCCCTCCCCTAGCTTCCACCGGGACCTGGACGCCATCTGGCAGGATGGTGTGTTAAAGGGCCGCTTCCCCATCACACCGAAGGCAGCCAGGGAGATTGACCGCCTGCCCGGATGCCGCCGGGCCGTGGCAGCCCCCCGAGGCCATGCGAAGAGCACCACGCTGACCTTCAAGGGCAGCATGCATGCCATCCTGTATCAGTACAAGCATTATCCCATCATCCTCTCTGACAGTTCGGACCAGGCCGAAGGATTCCTGGAGAACATCCGTGTGGAGTTTGAGGAAAACGGCCTGATACGGGAGGACTTCGGGAATCTGCAGGGAAAGGTATGGCGTAACAATGTAATATTGACTACCACCAACATCAAGGTGGAGGCCATCGGGTCAGGCAAGAAGATACGAGGCAGGAAGCATCGAAACTGGAGGCCGGACCTGCTGGTGTTGGATGATATCGAGAATGATGAGAACGTCCGGACCGCGGAGCAGCGTTCCAAGCTGTCAAACTGGTTTAACAAGGCCGTTTCCAAGGCAGGCGACAGTTATACGGATATCGTGTATATCGGGACCCTGCTGCACTATGACAGCCTGCTGGCCCATACCCTGACCAATACGGGGTATAAATCCATCAAATACAAGGCAGTGCTCTCCTTTTCCCAGGCAGATGACCTCTGGAAGGAATGGGAGGACATCTACACGGACCTTTCCAATGATTCCCATGAGGAGGACGCAAAGGCATTCTTTGAAGCCCATAAGGCAGAGATGCTCAAAGGGACGGAGGTCCTGTGGGAGGAGAAGCTGTCCTATTATGACCTGATGAAGATGCGGATTGATGAGGGTGAGGCATCCTTTAATAGTGAGGAACAGAACGAGCCCATCAATCCGGATGACTGCCTGTTCCAGGAGGAATGGCTGGATTACTACAACGAAGCCGAGGTGGACTTTAAGGACCGCAGCTTTGTGTTTTACGGCTTTGTGGACCCATCCCTTGGAAAGACTAAGCACAGCGACTTTTCGGCTATCATCACACTGGCTAAGCATAAGGGAACGGGATATATGTATGTGTTTGACGCCGATATCGAGCGCCGCCATCCGGACCGCATCATATCAGATATCCTTGGAAAAGGAGCGGCGGATCAGACGGGATTATGGCAGGGGATATAAGAAATTCTGGTTGTGAGACGGTGCAGTTCCAATGGTTCTTAAAGGAGGAGCTGGTAAAAGCCAGCGCCAGAGCGGGGCTGTACCTGCCTGTGGAGGAAGTCCCACAGACGGCGGACAAAACGCTGCGCATCCAGACCATGCAGCCGGATATCAAGAACAAATACATTAAGTTTAACCGCCGCCATAAGCGCCTGCTGGAGCAGCTGGTACAGTTCCCAATGGGAGCCCATGATGACGGCCCAGACGCCCTGGAGGGGTGCCGGACCCTGGCCAAGAAAGTCAGAAAGTTTAAGGTCATCCCAAGGGAAAGCCTGATCTGATAAGAAAGAGGAAAGAAGGAATCCAATGATTGTATATATGGACCGGGCCTCCATCGAGTCCCTGACGGTGAAGGATATCCGGGAAATCGTGGTGAAGCAGAGTTACCAGATGAAATATCAGAAACTGGAACGCTACTATGTGGGGGATCATGACATCCTGCATTCAGAGAGAACGGATAAGACCGGAGGTGACAACCGGATTGTCAATAACATGGCCCGCTACATCACCGACACGGCCACGGGCTATTTCCTGGGGCAGCCGGTGGTGTACAGCTCCGAGAACGAGGAATATCTGCAGACCATCCAGGATATCTTCGACTATAACGATGAGCAGGATCACAACACGGAGCTGGGGAAACAGTGCAGCATCAAGGGGGACTGCTTTGAGATGGTCTATCTGGATGAGGACGGGAGGATCCGGCTGGGCCTGGTTTTTCCCGGAAAACCTCATCCTGTTTTATGAGACGGAAAGCGAGTTCACCTCCCCGCTTGCGGCTATCCGCATGGTGCGGGGCATGGATAAGAATGGGAACATCCTCCTGCGTGTGGAGTTTTGGACATGGACCCGGGTTATCTACCTACGATCTTTTAACGGAGGAATGTTAGAAGTGACCGGGTGGAAAGAGCATTACTGGAATGATGTGCCATTCTGCGAGTACGTCAACAACCGGGAGCGGATTGGGGATTTTGAAGGGGTCCTTTCTGAGATTGATGCCTATAACCGGGTGCAATCCAATACGGCCAACTATTTCCAGTACAATGACGATGCCATCCTGAAGGTAACGCGGCTGGGGGATGTGGATTCCAAGGACATCGCGCAGATGAAGCGGGAACGTGCCGTTATTCTGGAGGATGGAGGGGATGTGGGCTGGATTTTAAAGACAGTGGATGACACGGCGCTGGAGAACTATAAGAACCGGCTGCGTGAGGATATCCACCTGGGAGCCAATGTCCCCAACATGACAGATGAAGCGTTTGGAGGTAACCTGTCCGGGGTGGCGGTATCCTATAAGTTGTGGGGCCTGGAGCAGATATGCGCCATCAAGGAACGGAAGTTCAAGCGGGCCCTGCAGCGGAGGATTGAACTGATTACCCACGTCCTGAACCTGCTGGGACATAACTATGATTACCGGGACCTTGATATGCAGTTCCGGCGTAATAAGCCGCAGAACATCCTGGAGCAGTCACAAATCATCGGAAACCTGTCCAGCATGCTGCCCAAGGAGACGCTGCTGCAGCTCCTGCCCTTTGTGGACAATCCGAAGGAGGAACTGGAAAAGCTGGAGGAGGAGAAACAGGAAGGGGTGGAATCCTTTGGGATGTACCAGAACCTGGCCCGGGCTTTCCAGACCCGTGAAACCAGACTGGAGGGAACGGCTGAGCCGGAAGTGGAGGCTGAGAAAAGATGAACCAGCGGCAGCGTAATGCATGGATTGAGGCGGCGAAGGAACAGGTCTTACGGAATGCAGAAGCATCCGATGGATGCGAGGCAGACCTGATGGAGCTGTATGACGAATGTGTGAATGGCCTTGAAAATGAAATCCGGGCCTTTTACAGCCGGTATGCAAGGGACAACCAGCTGACAGAGGCCCAGGCCTCAAAGCTGCTGACGGGAAAGGAGTACAGTACATGGAAAAACTCGCTGGAAGGGTACCTTGAGGAACTGGAAGGCCAGGGGAAGGATTCGCGGCTGGCCTTGGAACTGAACACCCTGGCGGCCAAGAGCCAGGTCAGCCGGAAGGAGCAGCTGCTGGCAAATATCTATACCACAACATGGCCCGCCTGGCCGGCCGGTCAGAAACAGAGCTGACCGGACTGCTGGAAGGCCTGGTGCAGACCAACTATGAACGTAAAATGTTCGATATCCAGAGTATCGGGGGAGTGGCCTGGGATGTGTCGAAGGTGGATGAACGGCTGTTAAAGCAGATATTATCTTATCCATGGAGCGGAAAGCAGTATTCAAAGCGCTTTGGGACAACACGGACCAGCTGGCAGCGCTGACCCGCCGTGAGCTGACTCTGGGATTCATGAGCGGGGCCAGTGTGGATAAGATTGCAAAGGAGATTGACGATGTGATGGGAAAGGGAAGGTATGCGGCCCAGCGTCTGGTACGGACAGAGGCCATCTACTTTGCCAATCAGGGCCAGCTGCTTGCGTATCAGGATGCCGGGGTGACAAAGTACCGTTTTCTGGGCGGAGGCTGTGAAATTTGCCAGCGCCTGAATGGTCAGGTGTTTGAACTATCAGACGCGAGGGCCGGGGAGAACCTGCCGCCTATCCATCCGAACTGCAAATGCACCACGGTGGCAGCCTATGATATACCCGTATTTAAACAACGCCAGGGAAATCCGCTGAAAAGTAATCCGAAGTTTGAAGAATGGAAGAAAAAACATATGGAGGAATCGGATAAAGCAGAATCAGGACCAGGACAGGAAAATGCGAAGAAAGGCATCTTTGCGAATCTAAGAATCGGCGGGAGGCGACCGGCCTGCTGCAGCCCTACGCATCCAAGGTAAAGGTGACAGGGGAGGTGAATCAAGCAAATTACAAGAAAGCAGCTGCGGAGCTGGAACGGCAGCTTGCAAAGGCCCCGTTTCAGAAACTGGATGAAATCACCATTGATTCCCGGATGCACCCGGAAAAATGGGCTCAGCCGTGGGAAAACGATTGCGGATGGGTACGGCGCTCATGAATGCGCCGGAGCAGTATTATGAAGGAAGTGTACTGCACTGGACAAAACGGATTGAAGCTTCCATGGGAAAGCTGCGGACGCGACTAAATGAAGGGGCATCGGAAGCAGTCAGGGAGGCATATGGCAGGCAGATGGAATTAAAACGTTACAGCCGGGGAAATGTATATAAAGGCCGTGAGATAGCATGCGTCATCCAGCATGAAATGATGCATATGATTGTAAACGAAACCGGGATGCGGGATGACAGAAAATTAAAGGAATGTTATAATAGGGCTATGAAAAGCGGCGATGTTTATGGTATTTCCTACCGTGCTTCGGAAAATGAACGGGAGTTTATTTTGAGGCGGCGGTTATGTACGAAAACGGGAGCCGATGCCGGAATACATAAAACGCCTGGTGAAGGAGTGTAAATCACATGAAGCATGAGAACTGTGAAAACTGCCTGGTATACGATGAACTGATGGAGGGAATCCTGGCTCCCTGTGATGAAGAGGGAGGCATGGAAGCTCCACTACTGTCTGTCATATGAAAAAGGAATCCCAAAAGAGATATGGTCCGGGAAGGACGCCTGCCCGCATCGGATTGAGCCAGAATCATCTGGAGGGAACGATACAGTAACGAAATGAGAATGAGTCCCAGCTATGGGGCTTATTTTATTACGCAAAAATAGGAGCAATGGAAGGAGAATATCATGGAAAAACGTAAATTACTGTTAAAGGACGGAACAGCCATCATCTTGGAAGCCGGATCCTGCCTGGGGCAGATGGAGGCCGCCTATGAGGGGCGGGAAGCCTTAATGGCGGATTGGGAAAAGATGACAAAAGAGAACTTATCCCGGGTACAGATAAAGAACGGTGATACGGTGACCGGGACCTACGAGCACCTCATACTTGGAGATCCGGTGCTGGTAGTCCGGGGAAAGGAGGACGGCACCCTCCTTGCTTCCTGGGGGAATCCGGGAACGGACGGAGCTTGAAAAGCTGGCGGACCGAGTAGGGGCAGTGGAGGAAACCACGGATGTGCTTGCTATGGATGCACTGACAGGAGGTGAGGGAGCATGATACAGACATTGACCCGTATCTATCGAGAAACAGGCAACGAGCAATATCTGACCAATGCGGTCAAAAAGAAGTGGATCACAGAGGAAGAAAAGGCCCAAATCATGGCGGAAGTAAATGGATAGGAGGAACATTGGATGGAAGAAGGAACAAAGGCAGCTGTGTCAGAAACGGTATTGGAGCAGCAGGGAGAGAAACAGGAGGAGGGGGGACTGCTTGATAAGATACGCAGCCTCCTGGGAGGCAGCCAGAAGAAAGAGGAGAGCCAGGAACACAGACGCCCGCAAAGGATGGGAAAACAGCAGGGGAAACAAAGGAGGAAGGGACAGGCGGGAAGGAGGCTTCCCGTGAAAAGCAGGCAGAAAAACCTATACCCAGGCAGAGCTGGCCGCTGAAATTGAAAAAGCCGTAAAGGAAGCAAAGGAGGCGGAAGAGGCCCGGCGGGCGGAGGAAAAGCGCCTGGAGAAGCTTTCGCCGCAGGAACGGGAGGCCGAGGAGCGGGAGGCTATAAAAAAGGAGAACGCAGAGCTGACCGGGAAACTGAAGCGGATGGAGCTGGAACAGAAAGCGGCCGCTAAGCTGGCGGAGAAAAAGCTTCCGGTCGGACTGTCGGAATTCCTGGATTATACAGATGAAGCCAGGATGGCGGCCAGCCTGGAGAAGATTGGAGCCATGTACCAGGAGCAGTTGGAGACAGGCATCAAGGAGCGGCTTAAGGGCACCACTCCCAAGGGACTGGGAGGAGCAGCCAGCCTGACAGACGGCATGATCAGCGCGGAAATTCAGAAACGAATCAGAGGAGGATTATAAGATGGCAAACACAATTGAGTATGCAAAGATATTTCAGCCGGAGCTTGACGCGGCAGCTGTGGAACAGGCTACATCCGGCTGGATGGAGGTGAACCGTGACCTGGTGCCAAGCACAGCGGGGGCGATGAGGTGAAAATTCCCAATGTTGTCATGGACGGGCTGGCGGACTATGACCGAGCGAACGGGTTTGTCGCAGGCAGCGTGGACCTTTCTTGGCAGACCATGAAGATGACCAAGGACAGGGGCCGCTCCTTTCCAAATCGATGAAAACGATGTGGATGAGTCCGGCTTTGTGCTGGCAGCCGCCAGCCTGATGGGAGAATTCCAGCGGGTCCATGTGGTCCCGGAGATTGATGCCTACCGTTACAGCACCATCGCGCAAAAATGCATGGGAGCGGACCTGGCAGCATACAGCTATACGCCTACGGAATCGAGTATCCTGAAGGCGCTCTTAGATGATATAGCGGCTGTGCAGGATGTAGTAGGGGAGAACACCCCTCTCATCGTCTCCATCTCCACCCTGGTTTTAAACCTCTTGAATAATTCGGATAAGCTGTCCAGACGGCTGGATGTGACGGATTTTTCCCAGGGAGATGTAACGGTCAAGGTCAAATCCTTGAATGGGATTCCCTTACGGTCCGTGCCTTCTAGCCGCATGAAGTCCAAGTATGTATTCCAGGACGGAAAGACAGCCGGACAGGAAAAAGGCGGATTTAAGGCGGCGGAGGATGCTATTGACATTAACTGGCTCATCACGCCGCAGAACGCCCCCATCGCGGTTTCCTAAGACGGACAAGATGCGGAATTCTTTGACCCGGATACCAACCAGAAGGCCCGGGCATGGGGCTGGGATTACCGGAGATACCATGATCTGTGGATCACGAAGGAAAAGCTCAAGACCTGCCGTGCGAATTTCAAACAGGCAAAACCGGCCGCTGTGGAACCGGAAGAAACGGCGTAATGGAGGGGAGACGCAGATGACCAGTGAGCAGCTTACATGGATAACCGGGGAGGTGATGGCCTCCCTAAAGCTATCGGATGACAAGAAATCAGATGTGGAGCGGTGTATCCGGCGGATTGGAACCATGGTCCTCATCCGCTGCAATCGGGAGGACATACCTAAAATGCTGGAGCCGGTGATCGCACAGATGGCGGAGGACACCTTAAAGGAGGAGATGAACCTGTCCGGTGCGGGTGCTGTCTCCTCCGTGACCAGGGGAGATACCTCCATCACCTATCGGGACGACACGGCCCTTACCCAGGCATCCTCCCGGCTTTGAAAGACTATGAGCCCCAGCTACGCCGCTATAAAAAGATGAACCTGCCAAAATAAAGGAGGAACACATGACAGAAGCATATATCCTGGCTTTGACCTATGAAGATACCGTGACTGTTTACCGGCCTTTCAAAGACCGTCTGCCAAACGGGGAGACGGCCTTCACAGGAAAGCGGAGGAAGGAAGGTTTATGAATCCATCTCCTGCGCTTTGTCCACCCATACGGGAGGAACTCTGAACCGGGAACTGCCCGCAGGAAGTGTCCCCACCCAGTATAGTCTGTTTGTGCGTCCGGAGATAGAGATAGAGCCTAATGATTATCTGGAAATTAAACAGCGGGGACGGCTCACCAAAGCCATGGCCGGACTGGCCGAGCGTCAGCCCTCTCACAACCAGGTCCCGCTTGTCCTGGAACAGGAGCGTGTCTGATGGCCGGGACGGAATACCGTATGGATGGACTGGACGAATGGGAACAGGAACTGGCCAGGGCCATTGAGGAGCAGTATCCGGAAGAGTTTAAGGCCATGGTCATCCAGATGGCCATGGAGCTGCAGGGCAAGGTCAAGGAGAAAACTCCTAAAAAGACCAGCTGGCTGCAGAACAACTGGAAAGTGGGGGAAGTCCGGAAACGTGGGGATGAATATGTGATTGAGGTGTACAACAACGTAGAGTATGCCGAAACAGTGGAATGGGGACACCGGCAGAAAGTAGGGCAGTATGTTCCGGCCCTGGGGAAGCGCCTGAAGGCAAAGACGGTTAAGGGGGCCCACATGATGGAGCTGTCCCTTGCGGAGCTTCAGGCCGTACTTCCCGGTTACCTGCAGGAATGGATGAACGATTTCCTGAACACCCATGACATTGTATAAGACAGGAGGAACTGTATGGATGAGAACATCTTACAGGCAGTAAAGGACGCGGCCATCGGTATGCTGCGCGGCCATGTGAACCGGATGTGGATGTGTATGCCGAGGAAATTATGCGGACGGACAGGACGCTGGAACCGGAGAACGAGGATAGCAGTAAATGGTATTTTGTGGAGGTGATTCCCACCTCATTCACGACTATCAGCCCGGACCAGACAGAAGCGGCCCTGATGGTATCCGTAGATTACCATGAGCCAGAGGAGTCAATCCGCAGATATGGCGAAAAGGCCATGGAACTGGACCGCGTATTCCGGCCGGTCTTTCCATTTGCTTACGGAGGAGAGAGGCGGGCAGCCACGGTAGCCCGCGTTACCACCAATATCAGCGGCGGCATGCTTCACCTGACCTTCCCTCTTACCTTCATCGTATCGGACAGGCCTGAGGAAGGAACGGAGATTGGAACACTGGAAATGAGAACCGAGAGAGGATGAGAACATGGCATTAGGATTACCGAACATCACAATTATATTTAAGGGCCTTGCCGCCTCCGCCATCGAACGGAGCGAGAGGGGGATTGTGGCCTGTATTATAAAGGATGACACGGAGGGCGGCCAGAGGCTGTCGGTCTATGAGAGCATCCTGGACATTGACTTTGAGCACATGACGGAAGCCAACTACGGATATTTAAAGCTGCTATTCGAAGGAGGACCCGTGCGGGTGATTGTACTGAGGGAGTCCGCCGAGTCCCCCAACCTGGCTGCGGCCTTGAAGGTGCTGATGTACCTGCGCTGGAATTACCTGTGCTATCCGGATATTTCAGACGAAGACAAGACCACGCTGGCGGCCTGGATCAAGGAGATGCGGGATAAGAACCATAAGACGTTTAAAGCAGTGCTGGCAGCAAGAGCGATCATGAAGGGATTATCAATCTGACCACGGATGGGATAGAGTCCTCCATTACTGGAAAGACCCACACGGCAAAGGAATACTGTGCACGGATTGCGGGGGTCTTAGCCGGGCTTTCTCTGTCACGATCCAGCACTTACTATGTGCTGGGAGACGTATTAAAGGCAGAGTGTCCATCGGACCCGGATGAACGCATTAATAAGGGAGAGTTCATCCTGGTGTTTGACGGGGAGAAATACAAGATAGGGCGGGGGAGTCAATAGCCTGACCACCTTTACGAAGGAAAAGACGGAGGATGTGCGCAAGATTAAGATCGTGGAGGGGATGGATCTTATATCAGGACGACATCCGCAACACCTTCACAGACAGCTATGTAGGAAAGTATGTGAATGACTATGACAACAAGCAGCTATTCGTGGCAGCTGTGCGGGCGTACCAGGCAGGACCTCGCAGGAGGTGCTGGATGCCAGCTATGACAATACGGCATCGGTGGACGCGCAGGCCCAGAAGCAGTACCTGCAGGAACGGGGGCAGGATGTATCCCAGATGACAGAGACAGAAATCTGACGGCCAACACTGGGGCCAAGGTGTTTTTTGCCAGCCATGTGAAGTTCGTGGACGCAATGGAGGACCTGCAGATGACCGTGAACATGTAAGGAGGAGACAATGGCAGGAAACGTGAGAGGGAACCGGACCCTGACCGGAAGCTGGGGAGAGGTCTGGGTGGACGGTGAAAAAATATTCGTTCTTCAGAAGATTGAACAGAAGGTGGAGGTCAACCGCGAGGATGTGCAGATGGGGATGGACGTGGACAGCAAGATGACCGGGCTTAAGGGGTCAGGTACCCTGTCCATCAAGAAGGTTTATTCCAGGGCAAAGGCTGTCTTAGAAAAGCTAAGTGCAGGCCAGGATGTCCGCAGCCAGATCATTGCAAAGCTGAAGGACCCGGATGCCGTGGACGGCCAGATAGAACGCTGGAGCACGGATAATGTATGGTGGAACACCATCCCGGTCATCAGCTGGGAGACAGGGGGACAGGTACAGGAGGAGTGGGAGTTCGGCTTTACTCCAAGTGACATGAAGAATTTGGACGAAATCAAATAGGACGGAGGAATCGGAAGATGGAACAGAATAAAGAGGATATTTTTAAACGCTTTTTAGCAAAGGCAGAAAAACGGGCGGAGGAAAAGAAGATACACCGCACCTGCCTGGTCCGGGTGCCAGTATGGATGAACGGATCCGATCCGCGGCCTTCAAAACAGGAGATTGCGGAGGTATCGGAGATTGATAATACGGATGACCCTTACGCAGGTGATAAATATTCCGTCTACATAGCCACCGTGGAGCCGGATTTAAAAGCGGTTGCCAAGCAGATGAAGGAGGACGGGAACATCCAGGAATACACGGATGTGGTTGACATTTTTGAGATTTATGAGACCCGGCAGCTGGCGGAAAAGATCATGGAGCTGTCCGGCGTCAGTGGAAAGAACAAGATTGAGGTCATAGAGGAAAGCCTAAAAAACTAATCCGACTGGATGGAGAGGCGGAATTTTTAAGCTATTACATCCAGAAGGGATTCACCCCGGAATATCTCCTGTCCATGGGACTATCCCAGAAGCTTTTCTTTGTCGCATCCATGCGGCTGGAACAAAAGCGGGAGGAGGAATATTTTAAGGCACTATGCAGGGTACTGTCCAGAAGGAGGTAGGCGATGGGAGGCGTAACAGGAAGCATCAGCCTCAAGGATAACGCCAGCGCCACCTTGAGGAACCTCCGGAGCGAGCAGTCAAAACTCCGTGAGGATACAAAAAAGACATCCAGCGCCCTGAAAAGCGTATGGGGAACACCCAGAAAACTAAAGGCCGATGTAAGCGATGCGACCAGAGCGTTAAAACGTGTCACGGATGCAGCGAAGAAAACCAAACCGGTCACGGTGGCAGTCAAGGCAAAGGATACAGCCACAAAGGTGATTAAGGGTGCGGAAGTGTCCTGAAGGCTGTGGAGGCTGTAACGGCCGTTCTGAAGGCGAAGGATACGGCTTTCAAGGTGGTAAAAAAGACAGCCGGTGCATTGGACCGTCTGGGAAGAAAGGTGGCTTCCCCGTCATTAAGGTGGTGGACAAGGCCAGCGGGGCCATCAAGGGAATTGTGGGAAGGATTGGCAAGGCAGCCAAGGCTGTGGCGATACCGGTGGGGATTGCTGCGGCAGCCGGGACAGCGGCCCTTGGCGCATCCGTCAGTGGGGATGCAGCTGGAACAGCAGCAGATTTCCATTGAACATTTCGTTGGGGCCACGAATAAAGAGCTTTCCCAGGCGGATGTAAAGGCGCAGTCCCAGTCCTACATTCAGCAGCTGAGGGAGAATGCCAATGCGACCTCCCTTTGAAACCGGGGAAGTTATCCAGGCTGGTTCAAGGGCCATTTCACTTGCTGGTGGAAGCACCACGGACGCCATGAACCTGGTAACGCTGGCGGAGGATATGGCAGCAGCCAGCGGAGGGACCGCCTCCATCATGGACGCCATCGAGGCTTTGGGAGACTTAAAGGTCGGGGAGACGGAGCGGCTTAAATCCTTCGGCTTCAAGGTTTCAGCGGAGGAATTCAAAAAGAAGGGATTTTCCGGCGTATCCGGTGAACTTCAGGACTTTTTTGGAGGAGCAGCCGGAAAGCTGGCCGGTTCCGGAGCGGGCTTATGTCCACGATTACCGGCAAAATGAAAAGCAACGCGGCGGACTTCGGCCTTTGTGTGGTGGAGCAGTTAAAGCCGGTCCTGTCTGAGGTGATTGGCTAATGGACGAGGCACAGCCCGTCTTAAAGAAACTCAGCTCCGGATTCGGACAGGGACTTGGGAAGGGAATCGGTTTGGCTAAGACCGCCTTCACTCAGATAGCTCCTATCATCAGCAGCGTGGTATCCACGGCTCTGCCCATCGCATCCAGCTTCTTGGGGAGTATGTCCACGGTATTTGGACAGATAGCCCCGGTTGTTACCACGGCCATGGCGGGTATCGGCCCCGTGGTCATGAGCCTGGTGCCGATTATCCAACAGGCGGCCTCTATCATTGGGGCTGTGGCGGGCGGGATTGGCTCAGCCATCTCCGCAGTAGCTCCGGTTGTCACGACCATCATGTCGGAAATCGGTGACAAGATAGGCGGCGTGGTGGAATTTTTAGCGGAGCGGTCAGATTTCATCCAGTCCGTTATAGAAACGGCAGGCCCAGCGATTGCCAAGGTACTGGAAACTGCCTGGGGCATCATCAGCCCGGTTATGGACATCCTGATTACCACCTTTGAGCTGGTATTTGGTGTGGTCCAGAAGGTATGGCCTGGCATCCAGGATACAATCAGCGGGGTGTGGTCCCATCTTGAACCGATATTTGACACCATTGGAAAGGGCGCGGACTTACTGGCCGGGGCCTGGTCCAAGGTTAAGGATTTGGTGACGGCGGAGGAGATACCGGAAGCGGAAGCTCCGGAGGCGGTGCCAGTCCCGGGAAGAACGCCAGAGGAGACAATAACTGGAGAGGCGGTCCCACCTGGGTGGGTGAGAAGGGCCCTGAGCTGATTGACCTTCCGAAGGGGACGCGGATACTGCCTTCCAAGGAAAGCTTTACCTGGGCAGCTATGGGAGACAGTAATATAATCCAACTTTCCAGATACCCAGCCGATGGAGGGGATGTGACGCCATCTGGTGGAAAGACCATCACGATCCAAATCCAAAAGATAGCGGATGAAGTCCATGTAAGGAGTGAGGATGATATTGAGGAAATCAGCGAACGCACTGCAAAGAAAATCATAGAAGAACTTGATAATACGGCATAAAAAGAAAGGAGAGGCTTATGGGAAAAACGAGGAAAATCAAGCTGGGAGATATTGTCCTGCCGGTTAATCCGGTAGAGCTGGAAGTCATCACGCCGCAGCTTAATAAGCGTCTGACCCTCCTTAACATGGGGACGGTCAATCTAAAGGGGAACCGGGATGTCGCCACAGCGACCATCTCCTCCTTTTTCCCTAGCCGGGAATCTCCTTTTTACCGCTATGCTGATATGCCCCCTAAGAAATACAGGGCTAAGATTGAGAACTGGAAAGAGAACAAGGAAACAAAGCGCCTGATCATTACGGACATGGGAGTCAACCTGGCTATGCTGATTGACAAATGCAGCTTTAAGGTAAAGGAAGGCGGCGGGGATATGTATTATACGCTGGAGCTGTCGGAGTATCGGAACCTGACCGTGCCGACCGTGTCCATCCCGCTGCAGGTGCGCGACAACGGCTTGAAACAACGCCCGGACGAGGCAGTCCCGGCTAAGACCCATACGGTAGGAAGCGGGGATACCCTTTGGGATAATCGCAAAAAAGCATGGAACGGAATTCAAAAGCTCCCGGATATATGCGGCCAACAGTGCCGTGATTGAAGCAGCCGCCAAGCAGCATGGAAAAAGCAGCAGTAACAACGGCTGGTGGATTTATCCGGGGACGGTCCTGGCAAATCCAATCGGAAAGGAGCAGTTCCAGTTGAATATCCTGGTGGCTTATGATAACATCAGAGTGAATTGGTGGAAACCATAACCTGGAGCGGGGACAGTGGACAGATAGCCAGGAAACTGGAATTCTACCATCGCTGTTGAAACACGCAGGACCCAAACTTCCCAAATGTGACCATTAACGAGGGAGACCAGGTACTCCTTCAGACGGACACGGGAACCTTCTTATTTGGCGGAATTATCTTTGATATTGAAAAGATGGCAGGAAGCAACCTGGTCCGAGTCCATTTAAGGACCTGATATTCATTTCATTAATCCGAATTGACGAAGGATTATAACGGGGCTCCGGAGGACATTGCAAGGGATGTAAGGTAAGGGATTTGGAATCACGCCGGAACGATGGCAGCCACGGGTATTACAATCACGCGAATCCATGTGTAAAAGACCGGATATCAGGTCATACAATCATCCTATACGGCAGCCGCCCGGAAGAATGGTAAGAAATATCAGCTGATGATGACGGAGGTTAACCGGGTATCCGTCATTGAAAAAGGCCAGGACAGCGGAGTGATTCTGACCGGAGATTCCAACCTGTCAGATGCTACTTACAAGCATTTCCCTTCAAAACCTTGTCAACAAGGTTTTAATCACCAATCAAAAGGGCACCGTAGTGGGAATTGTGGAGGATACAGAAAGCCAGGCGGCCTATGGCACCATCCAGAAAGTCCTGGAACAGGAAGAGGGAAAGGACGCAGCAGCGGAAGCTAAGAATCTGCTCCATGGAAGTGATCCATCCGCTACGGTCACGGGAATCCCGGATGACACACGGGCGATGGCCGGATACGCATTGCTGGTACAGGAGGAAGAAACCAGCCTGATTGGCCAGTTCTTTATTGAGAGTGACAGCCACAAATATTCCAATGGGGAATCTACGATGAGCCTGACCCTTGCATTCCAGAACCTGATGAATGAGGTTGAGATTGATAAGCCATCCGAGAACAAGAAACAGAAGCGAGGAGGATGATATGGGAGGATATACAGCAAAGCTGGCAAGGCGTATTAAGGAACAAGGGGCAAACGGGAGCAGTCCCCTCATCCTGGCGGAATATGTGTCGCCATCTGCCATCCGGATTGGTGGGGAACTGTTCTCACATAATGTTCATGGGAACCCACAGTGTGACGCAATGGCCGGGGATACCGTGCTGGCGGCCCAGATAGGAAGCTCCTTTTATGTTATCTGCAGGGAGGTGTGACATGGGGAGTATTTCCATTTATTAATACTGAGACAGTCCAGGAAGCCGCGTCTAAGAAACTTCCCTTGTTCCGAATGTGCGTATGATTTTTGAAAAACACTGCTTGAAACTGGATGATGATGGCAGGACCTATCTGGTTCAGGGGAATGAGGCCCTGCGCATCTGGATTTATTTTGCGTTGGAAACAGCCAGGTACCGATATACGGCCTATGATACTACGTTTGGGAGCGAGATAGAGGAGCAGCTGATAGGCCAACCGATGAACGATGAGGTGACCCAGATGGAGCTGGAACGGTACACAACGGAAGCACTGATGTGTAACCCTTATATAGAGGAGCTATCGGAATTCGATTTCGTGCTACAAAAGGATGGAATCAAGGAGTCATTCCGCTGCAGAAGTGTGTACGGTGAAGAAACCATACAACATGATATAAAGGCGGTGAGGTAATGGAACTGGAATGGAGCGCATCGGACATCCGGGCCAGGCTGGAAGGCTGGGCTGAAAATGAGGACACCCGGATTGAAGGGAGCCCATGGATAACAACTGCTGTCTGAGGAGCTGGCCCGGTATAACAGCATGCTGATTAAACCCCTGTGGGATGAGATTGACCTGCGGATTGACGAGATCATCACATCCGGAAATGAAAATCACTATGCGTTCTGGGCCAGGCAGGTAGAAAACGCAGAAGGGAAACGGGTTATCGGCAGCGCGCGAGTTCATGGAGTTAGAGATGGGTCCGAATCGTCCACGTGGCCCTGCTCACGCCAGAGGCCGGAGCACCTACACCAGATGTGGTGGAGTTGGTCCGAGCCTACATTGAGACCCAGAGGCCGGTGGGAGCGCAGCCGGTCATCCGTGCAGCTGAGGCAGTGGAGGTGATTATTAACGGCATCATCGAGCTGCAGGAAGGGGCGGATATGGAAAGTGTCCGCACCCAGGCAGGCAAGGAGGTGAAATCCTACCTGGCGGAAGTTGCTCTGGAGGGAAAGAAAGAAACAGTATTGAATTACTATCGTATTGGGATGCTCATAGGCGGGACGCCTGGTGTGAAGGAGATAGTGGATTATACCGTGAATGAAGGAGAAGAGTCCATGACAACAGCTTCCTATGATCGATTTTTCACATTGAAAGGACTGACACTAAATGCTTCTGGATGAAAAAATGCTTCCGGGAATTAAGATACGGATTCCACAGATGGAGGACCTGCTCCAGGCGGAACAGGCGTATCTGGATGTGGTCTTGGAAGTGGTTGAGTGGCTGCGGGAGAGGATGATACTGTTAAATGAGGAAGTCATGAACATCCCAAACCTGAAGGCCAAGATAAAACAGATAACCGAATGGGACTCGAGATACTGGAGGATGCGGAGCATCTGACCCTGACTATCCGTTACTATTTTGATGCCAGGGAGCCGGTCCTGGAACAGGAGGAGCGCATCATGAAGTATATCCCGGCCCATCTGAAAGCGGTGCATGAATATCTGCAGCGTTATGCAGGGAAAGCTGTATGCAGGGTACCATGCTGGGAACCTATGTAAGATACATAGGACGGCCACAGGAAACGAATGGGCACCGGGAAGGGAAGGCCCATGTCAGGGTACAGGGAAATGTGTACATACATACAAAAATGATTGTATATCCGGAGGGAAGATAAGATGGCAAATGAACATGTAATTCAGGCAACAGGAACGTTTGTTGTCAGTAAGGGATTTAGGTTGCTAACAAAGCTGGCGGCATCCCAGGGAAGTCTGCAGTTCACACGGGCTGCCGTGGACCGGTAAACCGCCGGAGGGATATTCTGCCGGAATCCATGATTGGCCTGAATGCTTATAAAATAGATGCGGAGATAGCGGATTACGGGGTACAGGATGACATGGCCTATATCACAGTACAGGTGAGCAGCGACAACGTAACGGAGGGATTTCTGGTCACAGAGGTGGGGGTATTTGCGGAGGATCCGGATGAAGGAGAGATACTGTACGGGTACATGGATATCTCAACGGATCCAACTTATATCTATGCCAATGGGTCCACGAACCGGTCAAAGTTCGCGGAGTTCACTCTGTATGTACTGATCGGCAGCGTCAGCAATGTGATAGCGGCTGTGACACCGGGAAGTATCATCACCAGGGATACTTTTACGGCCGCTAATCTAAAAGCGATAGATACTCATGGGATACTTGGAGGAGAAGCGGGTGCAGGGACCACCGGCCAGGGTCTGATAGACGCCCTTACAAATAAGCTGCTGACCGAGTTTGTAACGAACACCGGTTTAATGGAACGGCTGGGAACGTATGTCCTTAAGAGTAAGATAGTAAATGATTTTCTGTCTACAGATGAGGAAACAGTTCTATCGGGGCCGATGGGAAAGCTGCTAAAGGAACAGCTTAATGTGCTCAATACTAAGATTATTAAAGCGCCAGACTATAAAAATTATAAATCAGTATCACTGCCATTTACTGCTCTAACGATGGATACATATGTGGTGGCGTATATAGTATTGGAACAACTGCTTGCTACATCTATGTTAATAGTACCCAGGTGGGCTGGAATCATTCGGGTGGTGGAAGCAATACTGCATCACCTTTTATGTATCCTTTATCTAAGGGAGATATTGTTACCGCGATCGGATATGATCAGTTCCGAGCATATTTTATATATACAAAATAGTCATTTCTATAGCTACAAAACTTAATCATCGGATATATAAATTAAAAGAATTAGACCAATTTCTGTTTCCAGCCATGCATTGGACTCAGAAAACATATTCGGTTAGC
>SCPN01001058.1_pt1 | contig 26533 bp, 30 predicted proteins | sample 6106831 | NCBI WGS metagenome assembly SCPN01 (sample SAMN10720447, study PRJNA508395) | human gut metagenome | isolation source: Participant 1, 0 month
ACGATCTTATCAAGATCTGCATCAATTTCTGGCACCTTCGACTTTTGTACCAGACAATGTCATTGCATCTGTATATTCCTGAGCTGTCACGTCCAGATCCGGGACATACGCTTTTATCCATGATAATGAAGTATTCATTTATAAATCTCCTTTTCGTATTATTACTTGTACTCGCTAGAACTGTTTTAAGAATCTGATATCATTTTCGTATAACAGTCTCATATCATCGATCTCGTACTTCAGAAGTGCGATACGTTCCAGTCCTACACCGAATGCGAATCCTGAATATTCTTCCGGATCAATTCCGCACATTTCCAGTACGTGTGGATGTACCATACCACATCCGAGGATCTCGATCCATCCGGATCCTTTACAGAAACGGCATCCTTTTCCACCGCATTTGAAGCAGCTTACATCCATCTCGGCACTTGGCTCTGTGAATGGGAAATGATGTGGTCTGAATTTTGTCTTTGTGTCTTCTCCGAATAATTCTTTTGCAAATACTTCCAGTGTTCCCTTTAAGTCAGCAAATGAAATATTCTTGTCGATGATCAGTCCTTCGATCTGATGGAAAGGAAGGTGAATGTGTTGCATCTACTTCGTCTGAACGGAATACACGTCCCGGTGACAGGATACAGATTGGAAGCTTGCCCTGCTCCATAATACGTGCCTGTACAGGAGATGTCTGTGTCCTGAGCACGATGTCTTTATTAATATAGAATGTGTCCTGCTCATCCTTTGCCGGATGTCCGTCCGGGATGTTCAGTTTACGGAAGTTGTACTCATCATACTCGATCTCAGGTCCTTCTACGACTTCGTATCCCATACCTGTAAATACACGCTCTACTTCTTCCAGTGCGATTGTATTCGGATGACGGTGTCCGACGCAGTTTTTCTTAGCCGGAAGTGTTACATCGATCACTTCTTTTTTCAGCTTTTCTGCACGGATTGCTTTTTCCATCTTTTCTTTATTTTCTTCCAGAACAGCTTCGATCGCTGCTCTTGTCTCATTTACCATCTGTCCAACCTTCGGTCTGTCCTCCGGTGCAACGTCTTTCATACCTTTTAATACAGCGGTAAGTTCACCTTTTTTACCAAGGAACTTTACACGCACATCATTCAGTTTTTCAGGCATATCGGCAGCTTCAATTGCTTTCAATGCTTCCTCTTTGATGTTCTGCAGTTTTTCTTTCATCATTTTCTTCCTTTCTTCGCATATCTTTATGTCAGCGTATGCTTTTGGGTATGCAAGAGAACCTGCCACTGGCAGCTTCTCTTGCATGCTTTGGCATAAAAAAAGCCCCGCCCCAAAAGGGACGAGACATATAACCCGTGGTACCACCCTGATTCCCGCAAAATATTTTTGCGGACACTCATTACTGCGTAACGTGCATCATACGGCATTCTCTACTTTTATTTCAAGAACACAGCTCGCGCGGGAAATTCATTCACCATCTGAACCCAAGGGAACTTTCAGCCTGTCGATTCCCTCTCTCTAGCGGAAAATGGCTCACTACTTACACGGTCATTGCCTTTATCTCATAATACTTAATTATTGTATCACATGAACAGAAGTTGTCAAGTCAGAAATTCTACTCCTGCTCCATATCCCGCAGGATCACATTCACTTCCCCGCCAAGCAGCAAAATATACATACAGAAATACAGCCACAGCATGATCAGTACAATTGTCGTCAAACTTCCATACATAGATGAAAATCCCTTAAAAATATTCAGATAGACCGAGAAGATCCATGATACGATCATCCATCCGACTGCTGAAAATGCCGCACCCATCAACTGAACTTTCAACTGTACAATGTGGTTCGGCAAAAATTTATAGATCATCATTGTAAACACAAACAGCAATACCGGTGTAATGATTCCACGTATCTGCATAATCTGATCCACCAAGCGTTCCATAAGCGGATAATGTTCCGTTACAAACAGATTCAATGTATTACCAAATACTGATAACACCAGCAGAAAGATAATTACAATAATAAACGCAACTGTATAAAACGTTGCGCGTATTCTTAAAATAATATAATTACGTGTCTCCTTACAGTCGTAAACGCAATTCAGACCTGTCGTCAGTGCCAGTACACCTTTCCCGGCTGACCAGAGTGCAACGATAATGGTCAGTGAAATGATACCGCCGGACTGATTATATACCTGATTCACAATGGATGTGATCAGGCTGTCTACTGATTTTGGAAACACCTGAAGGACAGCCGTCATAACGTCTGCCTTCGTAACCGGCGTATACTGTACCAGTGTGATCAACAGTAATATGATCGGAATCAGACTGAGCATGAAGAAGTACGCTGCCTGTGCAGCATAGGCACCTACATGATCTTTCCCGACTTGTCCGGTTATTTCCATTACTTTATCATATAGAAACTTAACTTTTTTCATCTTTTTCTCCCAAAATATTCGTCTCTATATTCTACCCGATTTTCTTTCGTTTGTCTATTAGAAATCATTCCGTTTCCAGGTGTGTTTTTCTCAACTATTCTTTCATTGATTATACTTATTTTTCAATTGTTGTTCCTGGATAGAACATTTGTAATATTTCCTGATAATTCTTCCCTGTTTTCGCCATTTCATTTGCTCCATTCTGGCTCATACCAATGCCATGACCGTATCCGCCGCCTGTGATTTTGAATATATTACCAGCCTTTTTCACTTTAAAAAATGCGCTTGGAAGCAGCGTACCACTTTGGGCAACCGTACCATCCTGTTTCTTTATTTCATATCCATTTCCCCCCAGCGCCTTTCGTATCTTATTCTCTGTATCAACTGTAATACTTCCCTTATCACCGACAGCTTTTATCTGCAGCGCGACACCTCCCGGTCCTGTTTTCGTTACTTCTAATGACTGTACCGTCCCGATATTCTTTTTTACATTCTCCGCCAAAAGTGTACTCAATATATCCTGATCTATATCAGCTTCCCACCGGTACCATGGAAGTGATTTTTCATAATCTCCTTTCTTATCTTTTACTTCTACCGACTGAAGATATCCATTACTTTCATTTTCACTCGTTCCCCAGGCTTTCATGGTTGTTGTCTTTCCGCAAGATGTTGAATAATAATACGTTGTTACAATATTACCTTTATATTTTAACACCTCGCCGGCAGTTTCCCTTACCGCTTCTGTGGATGCATCCTGCTGTGCCGAATTATTATATACCTGATAATCTGTGCTGTCATTGACATGCGCCTGATATTCCGGATAAGCATAGTCTTCCATCTGGCGTTCCGCGTAATTTCTTGCGCAGACTGCCTGTGCCTTTAAGGCTTCTTTCTGATAGGATGCCGGCATTTCACTGGGAACAACTTTGCATAGATAACTTTCCACCGGAAGTTCATTAATAATTACTATTCCTTCTGATGTTGCATAAAGATCCAGTATTCCGGCATAAGAAGGATTTCCATATCCTCTCCTGATGCTGCTGACAACCATCTCTCCCCCATCTTTTGCTGTTACTCTGATTTTTCCATTCTGAAATCCGACATCTTCCTTTGTGATCGTTATTTTCTCATTTTCTGCAGTCTCTTCCCTGGTACCAGTTTTTTCTATTATAAGACCTCCCGTTGCACTGACCTTTAATTCTTTATGTACAATCTGTTTATATCCATCGGTCATGAGCAATATCCTGATATTTTTCTGTGCTGCCTCCGTACTCTCTGATTTTTTCTGGTCTTTCTTTTTATCATTTTTCTTTTCAGATACAGATTTCAGTAATTCTTCCCATCTGCTCTGAATAGATATTTCAGAATGCGTTTGCTCTTTTCCCACAGCACTTTCTTCTATGCCTGCTTTCAAGCCTCCGATCACACACAATAACAGTAAAATCCATGTTATATAGATACTGTAATGCTTTTTATTCCGTCTCCGCAATTTTCTTTCCTTTCTTCCCGCCCTTTATACCCGAAAAAAGACAGCCGTAAAAACGACTGTCTTTTATCTTTTGTATATTCCCCAAAATGCCGGTTCCTGTATTCTGACTCCTAGCACCCAGCTAGGTGGGTATCCGCATCTGCTTTTCTGCCTTCCACTGCAAAATCGATGGCCTGACATATTACAGAGATGTAAGACTCCCGTTTAAAGTATTGTAGGTTCAAAACTACAGGAGTGTCGAACATTCCAGGTTTCCACTGCACTTATTATAACCCATTTACATGGATTTTACAACCCTATAACATTATCCGATTTTAATCAGATTCATTAGTGGATCTTATAACTGTGGTCCTGCTGAAACTAAAGCTTTACCTGCTTCATTTCCTTCATATTTAGCAAAGTTCTTGATGAATCTTGCAGCAAGATCTTTTGCCTTTTCTTCCCACTCAGATGCATCTGCATATGTGTCACGAGGATCAAGGATTCCTGTGTCAACACCTGTAAGCTCTGTAGGTACTTCAAAGTTGAAGTATGGGATTGTCTTTGTTGGAGCATTCTTGATATCTCCGTTCAGGATTGCATCGATGATACCACGAGTATCTTTGATAGAGATACGTTTTCCTGTTCCGTTCCATCCTGTGTTAACGAGGTAAGCTTTTGCTCCGCTCTTTTCCATCTTCTTAACAAGTTCTTCTGCATATTTTGTCGGATGCAGTTCAAGGAATGCCTGTCCGAAGCAAGCAGAGAATGTTGGTGTAGGTTCTGTGATTCCACGCTCTGTACCAGCAAGTTTAGCTGTAAATCCAGACAGGAAGTAGTACTGTGTCTGTTCCGGCGTCAGTACAGATACCGGAGGAAGTACTCCGAATGCATCAGCAGAAAGGAAGATTACATTCTTAGCTGCAGGTGCTGAAGATACCGGACGTACAATATTTTCAATATGATTGATTGGGTAAGATACACGTGTATTTTCTGTTACACTCTTATCAGCAAAATCAATCTTTCCTTCAGCATCAAGAGTTACGTTCTCAAGAAGAGCGTCACGTCTGATTGCGTTGTAGATATCTGGTTCAGATTCTTTGTCAAGGTTGATAACCTTAGCGTAGCATCCACCTTCAAAGTTGAATACTCCGTTGTCATCCCATCCGTGCTCATCATCACCGATCAGGAGACGCTTAGGATCTGTAGAAAGTGTTGTCTTTCCTGTTCCTGAAAGTCCGAAGAAGATCGCTGTATTCTCTCCGTTCAGGTCTGTGTTAGCTGAGCAGTGCATAGAAGCCATTCCCTTAAGTGGGAGGAAGTAGTTCATCATAGAGAACATACCTTTCTTCATCTCTCCGCCATACCATGTGTTTACGATAACCTGCTCTTTGCTTGTGATGTTGAACATTACTGCTGTCTCTGAGTTCAGTCCTAATTCTTTGTAATTTTCAACTTTTGCTTTAGAAGCATTGTATACTACGAAGTCTGGCTCAAAGTTTTCAAGCTCTTCTTCTGAAGGTTTGATGAACATATTTGTTACGAAATGAGCCTGCCATGCAACTTCTACGATGAAACGGATTGCCATACGTGTATCTTTGTTTGCTCCGCAGAATGCATCTACAACATAAAGTTTTTTGTCAGAAAGTTCTTTGATCGCAATATCTTTTACTGCTTTCCAAGCTTCCTGTGTTGCAGGATGGTTATCATTCTTATATTCATCAGATGTCCACCATACAGTATCTTTTGAATTCTCATCAACTACGATGAACTTATCTTTTGGAGAACGTCCAGTGTAGATACCTGTCATTACATTGACTGCACCAAGTTCACTTTCCTGTCCTTTTTCAAAACCTTCGAGTTCTGGTTTTGTCTCTTCCTCAAATAATAATTCATAAGAAGGATTGTGTACGATTTCTGTCGTTCCTGAAATGCCATACTTGCTTAAATCGATTTTAGCCATCTTCATTTAACCTCTTTTCTTTTATTTGCTGCTGTATATTTATAAATTCTAGTCTTGTTATATTCTCCCACAACAGCATTTGTTTTATTATTGCATTTTTCTACGCAAAAGTCAATACTTTAACAATCTTTTCACAATGTGTTTTTGCAAGTTCTTTCTCTAAAACTTTTATTTTTTATTCTATTTTTTGTTTTAAAAGCACAAAATGCAAGATTTCACACGAAATCTTGCATTTTGTGTATTTTTATCAATACAGAAAATATATTTATCATTTTGTAAACGTTCTATACTTCCAGAATATTCTTCACTGTATCTTTCATCTTATCAGCATCACATTCCAGATCATGCAGAATATTTGCATTCAGGATATCTTTGATCGCCTGCGGCATCTCACGTCCTGATGTTTCTTCCAGAACCTTCAGAAGACTGAACTCATCCTGATCTGCATACTTCGGATCAATTGCACTCATGACACTCTTCACGAATTTATATGGACTTGCTGTTGATGCAATCACGCATTTCTTATTGTCTCCACTGTTCTTCTGATAACATTCACACACATAAGATGCTACACTTGTATGTGTATCCATCACATACCCTGTCTTATCATATACTTTCTTGATATTCTGCGCACACTCTTCTTCTGTCGCATATCCAGCTGCGAAATCATCAAGACGTGCCTTCATATCTTCTGTAATTGTATATTTTCCTGTGGATTTTAATGCTTCCATCATATCTTTTGTCTTCTGGTCATCATCTCCGCTGATCCGATAAAGCAGACGTTCCAGGTTGCTTGAAATCAGGATATCCATAGATGGTGATGTTGTGAGGATAAACTCACGGTTTCTGTCATAATCACCTGTCTGGAAGAAGTCAAATAACACTTTATTGTCATTCGATGCACATACCAGTTTATCGATTGGGACTCCCATCTGTTTTGCATAGTATGCAGCCAGGATATTACCAAAGTTACCGGTCGGAACTACTACATTGATCTTCTCACCGTCTTCAATCTCTTCATTTTCCAGAAGTTTGGCATATGCATTGACATAATATACCACCTGGGGAACCAGACGTCCGATATTGATCGAGTTGGCTGATGAGAACTGATAGCCTTTCTTCGCAAGTTCTTCTGCAAGTTCTTTATCCTCGAACATGGCTTTTACACCACTCTGGGCATTATCGAAATTGCCATGGATCGCTACTACATTTACATTTTCGCCTCTCTGTGTCACCATCTGAAGTTCCTGCACTTTGCTGACTCCGTTCTTAGGATAGAATACGATGATCCTTGTTCCTTCCACATCTGCAAATCCGGCAAGTGCAGCTTTTCCTGTATCTCCGGATGTGGCAGTCAGGATTACGATTTCATTCTTTACATCATTCTTCTTTGCTGAAGTCGTCATCAGATGTGGCAGAATAGATAACGCCATATCTTTGAACGCGATCGTTGCACCATGGAATAATTCCATATAATAAGTATCATCTACTTTTACAAGCGGTGCGATCTCTTCTGTGTCAAATTTGCTGTCATAAGCTTTATCGATACAGCTTTTCAGTTCTTCTTCCGTAAAATCTGTCAGGAACTGTTTCATTACAAGATATGCGATCTCCTGATATGTCTTTCCTTTCAGATCCGACATTGATACATCCAGTTTCGGAAGTTCTGATGGTACAAAAAGTCCTCCGTCCGGGGCAAGTCCCTTCAGAATTGCTTAGAGCTGTTACTTCAGATTCGGAATTTCTTGTACTTTTGTAATATAAACCCATGCCAATGCTCTCCTTATATGATTACTTTCTCTTGCTGTTTGTATATTTTACAAGTCCACCTGCAGCGATCAGTTTCTGCATGAATTCAGGGAAAGGCTGTCCCTGGAATTCCATACCTTTTGTTCTGTCGTAAATCTTACCGCTGTCAAAGTCGATCTCTACTTCATCACCTGCTTCGATTGCTTTTGCCGCTTCCGGACACTCAATGATCGGAAGTCCGATATTGATCGCATTACGATAGAAAATTCTTGCAAACGTCTCTGCGATAACGCAGCTGACACCTGCTGTCTTAAGACATAATGGCGCATGTTCTCTTGAAGAACCGCATCCAAAGTTCTTGTTGGCAACAATAATATCTCCAGGCTGTACTTTATTTACAAATTCAGGGTCGATATCTGCCATTGCATGGCTTGCAAGTTCCTGTGCATCGAATGAATTCAGATATCTTGCAGGAATGATTACGTCTGTATCTACGTTATCTCCGTATTTAAAAACATGTCCTAAAGCTTTCATTATTTGTCACCTACTTTCTCTGGGTTAGCGATATATCCTGCAATTGCACTTGCTGCTGCTACTTCCGGTGATGCAAGATAAATCAGGGAATCTACATGCCCCATTCTTCCTACGAAATTACGGTTTGTTGTAGATACACATTTTTCTCCTGCTGCCATAACACCCATATGTCCACCCATACAAGGTCCACAGCTTGGTGTGTTGACTGCACATCCTGCGTCTACGAAGATTTCCAGAAGGCCTTCTCTGATACACTGTTTGTAGATTTTCTGTGTTGCCGGAACGACCATAACACGTACATCCGGATGAACAGTATGTCCCTGAAGAATGGCAGCTGCTTTTCTCATATCTTCCATTCTTCCGTTTGTACAGGATCCGATCACGACCTGATCGATCTTGATTGGTTCCATTGCTTCGATCTCGTCAATCGTCTTCGCATTGCCCGGAAGATGCGGAAATGCTACTGTTGGACGGACTTCGGAAAGATCGATCTCTACAACACTTTCATATTCTGCGTCCTCATCTGCTTCGTACACTTTATATTCTTTCTTTGTATGTTCTTTTAAGTATTCTTCTGTCTTTTCATCTACCGGGAATATTCCGTTCTTGGCTCCGGCTTCGATTGCCATGTTTGCCATTGTGAATCTGTCTGCCATAGAAAGATTCTTAATTCCGTCTCCGGTAAATTCCATAGATTTGTAAAGGGCACCGTCCACACCGATCTTTCCGATGATATGGATGATAATATCTTTACCACTTACATACTTGCCAGGCTTTCCTGTCAGTACGAATTTGATTGCACCCGGAACTTTGAACCACAGTTCTCCCATTGCCATACCTGTTGCAATATCGGTTGTTCCGACACCTGTTGAGAATGCACCCAGCGCACCATATGTACAGGTATGGGAATCTGCGCCAATGATACATTCCCCTGCTGCAACAACTCCGGCCTCCGGAAGGATTGCATGCTCTACTCCGGATTTTCCCTGTTCAAAATACCAGCTAAGTCCCTGATTCTTTGCAAATTCACGGATCGATTTTGAGTTCTCTGCGGATTTGATATCTTTGTTCGGTGTAAAGTGGTCTGGTACCAGTACCACCTTGTCTTTGTCAAATACTTTGTCTGCCATCTGTCTGAAGATTGGCAGAGCCATAGGACCTGTGATGTCATTTGCCATGACTACATCTAACTTTGCTTCTATTAACTGACCGGCTGTCACGCTGTCAAGACCTGCATGAGCTGCCAGTATCTTCTGTGTCATCGTCATTCCCATAACGAACCTGTACCTCCTTGATCTCTCATAGTTTTATACTGTATTTTAGCACAGTAAAAAAGGGCATGCAAGAAATTATAAATTTTAGTGCATAATTTTTCACTTCTGTTTCTTGATATTATGCAGATATGGGATCTCAATCGGATCGATCGGAGTAGCCGGATTTTCAATTTTTCCCTTCAGAGTTCTTTTGTGTTTCTTAAGGAGCGCACCACCTTTGTTGTAGAACCAGAAAGAATATGTCAGAATTTTATGGGCCGGTCCCATCTTGTCTTTTGCCGTCTTTCCATAGAGTACTCCGCCTGCTTCAATCGCAGCTTTACTCCGTATCAATGCGATCAGTTCTGTCTCACAGGTAACTCTTTCCGGAAGAATCGTATAGCCTGTCCCGATGCAGTCCGGTCTGTGTGCATCGCTTCCCCCTATTCCCGGCTTTTTATATTTTTCCGCAAGCTTTCTTGCACCTTCGTTCGATTCTGCAGATTCACATGCATTAAAAGCCTCTATAAAGTCAAATCGCTTGATCAGTTCCGGTGACTTATAGAATCTGCTGGTATTCGTAAAGCTCAGGTACTTTTCTCCGCATGGATGTGCAGGTCCTAAGATTCCACCATGTCTGTGCACAAAGTCGATCAGCACAGACACCGGAAGTCCCTTCACTTCCAGGAGACGCATCTTAACACCTTCCGGCATGATACAGATAATATGACCTGCATCCAGTGTATCATATTCGATTCCCTTCAGAACTACGAAGTCTTCATGTACCTTTCCTTTCATGTGATATTTCCAGTGACGATAGCCATGATAAGTGTCATGATCCGTGATCAGCATTCCGTCAAATCCTTTTTCTTTCAAGGTTGTGATGTATTCATCCAAGCTTACCCGGCTGTCCACTGAGCCTTCCCGCACATGGCAATGCATATCTATCTTCATAAGTAAGCCTCCTTAACTTTATTCTTAATAGTATTATATCACATCCCTCTTAAATTACAACGAAACTGCTTCCCGGCTTTCTTATATCTTTCTTAATCTGATCTGTCAAAATAATACATCCTGCCTGTAGGTAACAGTTTCTATTGCATATTTCGGTATAAAAAATACCTGATGCAGTTTTTAATTTTCTGCACCAGGTGTTTTTCTTATCACATTCGTATATAGAAATTACCGTCTGTGTCGGATTTTCTTCATTAATCAATATCGTCAGGATGAAAAACTACAACATCTGAATCATCTGTTTCAAAAATCTCCACATCATCTTCATCTAGAAATCCGTCTTCCGGCTCATCCGTTTTTTCAACTGTCACAACATCTTCATCGTCGTCCAGATTATCTTCATCTGGCTTCGTATCATCCAGATCAAATATTTCTGTCACAGTCTCTTCCTTATCTGTATCTTCAGCATTATCCGTTTTTTCTTTATTCCCGGCTGCTTCCATACTTTCTTCCGGCTCTCCATCATCTAAAAGCATTCTTGCTTTTTCAACCTCAGACTCCATAGATACCTGTTCTTTGATCTTCTTTGAGAATATCTTTTCTTTCTTTCCAATCTTTCTGGACTGCATCATCGTCTGAACTACAATTCCGATCACTGCAATTGCTGCACTCATCACATATCCGATCCAGCCAATCTTCGTCATTCCACACACAAACGGTAATGCCATTCCAGCCTCTACACCGCCCATGATGCCAGTCACAAATATAACAAAAAACTCAGCAAAAATTACCGTAAGTATCGCAACGATCAGAGCGATAACCGCACAAATAGCAAGTACTATCACTGACTTTGTTTCAAGCAGCGTAACAAATGTGCCGAAGGATCCGAAAAATGTCATAATAAAGATTCCAAATTTGCGAAGTGCCGCACACATAACGCATAATATTACCGCACACACTGCAACCGCCACAAGCATTTTTGTCATATCAAAGCCGGCAATCACTCCTACCGTTGCTCCAATAACTGCTCCCACAGCTAGTCCTACAAGTGCCGATAACACCCTTACAATTTTCAGTCCAAACAAAGCTATGATTACTCCTACCACAACTGTTGCGATCAAAGCCCCCATAATTTCCGGCGTCTTTCCTGCAACAAAGATACTCGTGGGTCCGTCTGCCGATTTCAAAACTGATGTTACGTTCTCCATATCCATACTCCTTTCTCTTATACCCCTCATTATACATAACCACCGCTGCCGGTTTTGTATTCTCAAAAGTATAAAAGGCCGTGTTTCCGAAGATTCACAGCCTCTGGTTCCATATCTGCCTTTAGAATGCTACTGCTCCCGTTGATGTTCCGTTAATTACATAATAAACAGCTGACTCTTCTGGCTTTATGTATAAATCCATTGTCTTGATATCTCCGATTTTGTTTCCAGAAGATGTCCATGCTTTTTTTACTCTTGCAATGATTTCTTTTTCTTCCACCTGTTTTCCATAGTATTCAACAAAAGCACTTACTTTAATCTCTTTCTTTGCTGTAGATTTCTTAGCTGTTGTTTTCTTTGTCGTTGTCTTCTTAGCTGTCGTCTTTTTAGCAGGTGCTTTTTCTTCTGCTTTTTTGGCAGTTACTTTTTTCTCTGCTGTTTTCTTTTCTGCTGCCTTAGGCTCGGTTTTCTTCTCTTCTGCTTTCTTCTCAGCCTTTTTCTCTTCCGGCTTAGCTTTTTCTTCTTTTACAATTGAGTTTACTGGCTCTGCCTTTGGAGCTGCGACTTTCTTCTCAGTCTCCTTCTCTATCTTCTTCGGCTCTGCTGCTGCCACTACCTTCACTGTCTCTGCTTTCTTTACTGTCTCTGCTTTTTCTGATGTCTTAGTTTCTGGTGCAGTTACTTTAGCAGTTACATCTTTTGTGGTTGCTGTTGTTACTTTTTTTGTAGCCATTTTATTTCCTCCTAAATCTCTCTAAGCCTTATTACCTAGTTGTCAATATTATAACACATTCTTCCAAAAATGCAATTCCACGCCATATTACATGCACATTACACACCAAACATCTCTAAAATCAGCCCTGCTGCCACAGCAATTCCATATAATACTGCAATAATCTTTACGTTTTCTTTCTTATCCGGATTTACCTTAAACAAAACGACCAGACCAATTCCGGCCCCTGTACACAATCCCGCAATAACCGATGCAAATGAAATTGCTCCACTTAAATATAGCTGTGTCAGAATCACAGATGCCGCACAGTTAGGGAGCAATCCGATCAACGCTGCGATCACCGGCTGGAATACTGTATCCCCCAGCATCATAGCAGAAATCCTGTCAATTCCCAGTACTTCAATACACAGATTTAAAATAAATGTAAATACAAATAAATATAAGAATATCTTTCCGGTATGACGAAGTGCCGGCTTTACAATTCCAGATGAATGATTATGACATCCACAGTCATGACAGAGTTCTCCTTCATGATGTGGAACTGCAATTTTTTTAAAGAAAATATCCACCAGATATCCTGCAACGATCGCAATGATCACTTTCGCCAGAAGCAATATACCAATCTTTGCCGGCATGTCCGGATTTCCCATAATAATAAGAATTGCTTCGTCCGATGTTGCCAGAAATACAGCAATCAATGTTCCGATCGTAATAATCCCTCCAGAATATAGATTGGCTGCCATAACTGAAAATCCACACTGTGGAACACATCCTACTACTGCTCCTACTACCGGTCCGGCCTTATCTACTTTTATCATAAGCTTTTTTGTAAAATCACTGGAATAGTGTTCCAGTGCCTCTATCAGCAGAAAGGCCAGAAACAGAAACGGGAGCATCTTAATACAGTCAATCGCCGCATCAGTAAATACATCAATCAGCATTTCCATAATTTCTATCTCTCCTTTATCTATTTTTTCATAACATTTTTATTCTAGTTTGTATGTCCGTATTTTTCAAGCAAAACATGCCATTCGGCATTACATATTTTTTCTCAGTTATTCTGTAATTTTCAGTCTTTTTTCTGTATAACACATTATATATAGACTATTTTCACAGAAGGGACGTGATCATATGAGTACTTTTGACGAATCCGGTCCGGTCTTCCGGGTCTTGACTCTATGCTTGATTCCATCCGTATGGGCGATAATGTCGTCTGGCAGGTATCCAGCATGGATGACTATATGCACTTTGTAACTCCACTCTGTAACCAGCTTTATGAAGAAGGAAAGGAACTTTTATACATGCATTTTTCCGGACACCCTGCTCTTCTTCATACATTGCAGCAGGCTTACCAATATCCTGTCGATATCTAATTCACCATCAATGGAACTGATACCGGTGAATTTGTATTTAACCTGTTACAGTGCAGACCGCTTCAGGTCGGCACAAGAAGAGATGCCGTAACCGTTCCTTCGCTCCCGGAAGATAAAACAGTGTTCTCCGTTACCGGTTCTTCCATGGGCGGGTCCCGGGCAGAAGATATTGACTATGTAGTCTTCGTCGACTCCAGGGCTTATTATGAATTCCCGTATAAACGGAAACCAGATATCGCCCATATTATCGGAGACATCAATCATCATTTCCGCAAAAGCAATCAGAACCTGCTTTTGTTCGTACCTGGACGTATCGGAACTTCCTCACCGGAACTTGGGGTTCCTGTAAGCTTTGCCGCGATCAATCACTTCTGTGCAATCTGCGAAATGTCGGACAGTGAAGTTGGATACATGCCGGAGCTTTCTTACGGAAGCCATATGTTCCAGGATCTGGTAGAGGCAGAGATTTTTTACACCGCGTTATTTGACACTCCAAAGACACGGATTTTTAATCGTACTGTTTTTCACGATATGCCTAACATTCTCACGGAAATACTGCCGGATTGTAAAGAGTATGAAGACATTGTAAAAGTATGCCATACGGAAGGCATGCATTTGAAGTTATACTCAGATATTCAGAACAGTGAAACCGTACTGGATTCGAATCATAATCAAATACATCACACACACAAGAAATGAGCAGCGTACACTGCTCATTTCTGTTTTATACATTATTAGATTATATTCATTGTCAGTTATCTTTTATAGATTCCCTCCAGTATATCTACGGTCCCTTCAATTCCAAGAAGGCTTGCATTCAACAATATCTCATGAGAACTGATGCTTCCCCATTCCTGCCCCGTATGGGTTTCGTAATAGTATTTCCGTTCTCTATCCATTCGTTTAATGCGGTCGAGAGCCTTCTTCTCAGACACATCGTATCTTTCTGCAATACGTTTGATACGGTCAGCCCTGTCAGCACAGATAAATACATTGATACAGTTCGGATTATCCTTCAAGATATAGTCCGCACATCTTCCAACGATTACACATGGTCCGCGTTCTGCAAGCTTTTTGATAATTTCCGTCTGTAATTCATACATCTGTTCAGATAACGGCTGTACATATTCTTCCGAATTAATATAGGAAGAATATCCCATCGGTGTGATCAGATAACTGGATACAAAACTGTTAAGAGACGTCTCATCAATCGCCTTTGCAGTCTCTTCTCTGATATCCATCTTCTCCGCTGCCATTCTGACCAGATTGTTATCATATAACGGAATATCCAGTCTTGTTGCAAGAAGGTTGCCAATCTCATGGCCGCCGCTTCCAAACTGTCTGCCTATTGTTATGATCTTATGTGTCGTCATAGGTATCCCTCCTTCGGATGAAAGTATCACGATTTCTTTGTCCCTATTATACCTGTTTCCGTCAGAAAATACCATATGTTTCATTCAATTATTCTGTCAATTTTTATACTGCCTGCCGCCTTTCCTCTACCAGAAATCCTTTTTCCCGCAGCTCCTGCTCGATCAGATCCAGCGTCTCTTCGCTGTCGGCACTGACCTTATGATAATGATAGTTGGATGTGATGTTCTTAAGCGGACTGGACTTGCCACTTCGGATATCTTCCATAAATGCGCCGACCTTTCTCCGGGAACTTAAGGCCAGTTCCGCCTCCATCTTTCCATAGACTCTGTGATGGATCATGACATTGTCTACACATCCTCCCAGGTCAACGATCGTATTCATCTCTTCTTCCAGCTGTTCATCTGTGTGCTGTACTTTAAATATCCGACACACCGTCTTTGGCTGGTTCAATATATAGCCGCGGTTTGTAGATATGATCTCATATCCTGCTGCGCGGATCAGTGCGATATCCTGCACGATCACCTGACGGCTGACACTATAAAGGGAAGCAAGCTTTGTTCCGGATACCGGAGCTTTGCTTTCCTGAATCTGTCTGATTATCTGTTCTCTTCTTTCAGATCCATGCATTTCCTGTTGCCACCTCCCATGTTATTTTTCCAAATGATCTATTTATCCATGTATTTTTCTCCACACACGGTAATCACATCTATTATACCGCATGAAGGTGCTTTAAGGAAATATCTAAAATCGGTGCGGAATGTGTCAGTGCTCCACTGGAAATATAATCTACGCCGAGAGAAGTCAGTCTGCTGATATTCTCTTTCGTTACATTACCGGAACACTCGGTCTCGGCACGTCCGTCAATGATGCGGATTGCTTCCTGCATCTCTTCCGTGGACATATTATCGAGCATGATAATGTCTGCCACCTGCTTCTACCGCTTCTTTCACCATATCCAGATTCTCTACTTCTACTTCAATCTTGCGTACAAATGGTGCATATTCTTTAGCCATCTGAATAGCCTTTGCTACACTTCCCGCTGCTCCGATATGATTATCCTTTAACAGAACGCCGTCAGACAGATTATAACGGTGATTATATCCGCCGCCTGCTCTGACTGCATATTTTTCAAAAATTCTCATATTCGGAGTTGTCTTTCTGGTATCTAAAAGTTTTGTCTTACTTCCCTCCAGAAGCGATGCTACGGAATGTGTATAACTTGCGATTCCACTCATTCTCTGCAGATAATTCAGCGCAACTCTTTCTCCGGAAAGGAGTACACGGATATCTCCGGTTACTTTCCCCATTAACTGTCCATTCTTTACTTCATCGCCATCTTTGCAGAAAAATTCTACTTTTGTATCTTTATCTAATAATTCGAAGACTCTCTGAAATATCTGAAGTCCTGCAATCACACCATCCTGTTTACAGATCAGATCTACTTCTCCGGTTACAGCTTCGTGCATGACCGCATTGGTGGTCACGTCCTCACTTGAAATATCTTCTCTTAATGCTTCCATGATCAGGTGGTCTACCTGTAAAGTCATTGTTATGTTATTCATATTATGCTTGTCTCCTTTATCATTCTTCCTGTTCGTCTGTTTCTGTCCTTTTCCTGTTTATTTTTCTATTCATTTTTTGACAGATAGCAATTTTTATCTATGCATCCGTATACTGCATTTATTATAACATCTTATACCGCTTTACGTTCAGATATTTTTTCCTGTGTTTCTTCTTTTGTAATCTTTGTTGCTGCGCGCTTTGCAAATACCAGACTTTCCAGAAGTGAGTTACTTGCCAGACGGTTAGCACCATGTACACCATTACAGCTTGTCTCCCCGACTGCATACAGGTGTTCCATAGAAGTTCTGCTGTCTGAATCTACCCAGATTCCACCCATAAAATAATGCTGTGCCGGTACAACCGGGATGCATTCTTTCGTTACGTCATATCCTTCTTCCAGACAATGTTCATAGATATTTGGGAAATGCTTTAAAATCGTTTCTTTTGGTATATGTTCCATAGAAAGCCATACATGATCAGTTCCTTCTTTTTCCATCTCTTCTCTGATTGCTTTTGTCACAACATCTCTTGGAAGCAGTTCGTCTACAAAACGTTCTTTGTTCTTATTATAAAGGACCGCTCCTTCACCACGTACCGATTCTGAGATCAGGAAACGTCTTCCCGGTTTCTTGGAATATAAAGTTGTCGGATGGATCTGTACATAGTCCAGATGTTCCAGACAGATTCCATGCTTCTTTGCAATCTCAATCGCATCCCCTGTCAGATGTGGAAAATTCGTGGAATGCTGATAGGTTCCGCCGATACCGCCACTTGCAAGGATCGTATTTTCTGCATAAATTTCATACGTTCCCTTTTCATTCTTTGCCTTGATTCCTACACATTTATCATCTTCGATGATCACATCTGTCATCTCTGTATATTCATACATTTTCACATTTTCAAGCTTCTTTACCTGTGCCAGCAGCTTGCTGGTGATTTCTTTTCCTGTCACATCTTCATGAAACAGGATTCTCGGTCTGGAGTGCGCTCCCTCTCTTGTATAGGCAAATTCGCCGTCCTTCTTTTCAAACTCTACGCCATACTTTACCAGATCATTGATGATATCTCTGGAATTACGGATCATGATATCTACAGATTCTTTCCGGTTCTCATAATGACCGGCTTTCATCGTGTCTTCAAAATAACTGTCGTAGTCGCTTTCGTCTCTTAATACACAGATTCCCCCCTGTGCAAGGAACGAATCACTGCTTTCCAGATCTGACTTGGTAATTAATATAATATCCTGTTCTCTTGGTAAATTCAACGCGCTGAAAAGTCCTGCGACTCCGCTTCCTACGATTACTGTATCTGCATTCAGTTTCATAATACAACATCCTCTTTTCTATACTGCTTTCCGTTTACGGACAGTCCCTCCACATATATTCTTCTGACCGCTTAAACTTTTCACATTATACCACTGTTATTTACATGTGACAAGACAGTTGTTGTATTTATTCTTTACACGTGATTTTCTATTTAATGCATCATGACGGCTGTCACCGATCGAACCTTTGTATGTAACCAGAAGGTTAAAATGAAAGATATGCTTAATCAGCAGATACAACACAATCGTAAATGCAAACAAATACCCAAACGTACCCCCCCGACATTCCCATATCTCTGCCTTCATATCGGTCGTGCAGATAATGCTTGAGCTGATCAGAAGCAGCTATCACCTAGAGTCCTATTACCACATGTCTTTCCAGCATCGTAAGCCCCTGCGGCATGCTGGTTTTATTCTCCTTCATGACTTCCATCAAATCCATCTTCACTTCCATAACGTCAATCTCTCCCATATCATAGCCGTCTGAAAGAATTTTTTCTTTGTCATCAATTGCAGGTCCTTCGATGTATTCCATGACCAGCGCATGCATGGTCGTATATTCCTGAATTTGTAAACAAAAAAGATTATTGTGCCGGAATTTCATTTCTGTATCACAATAATCTTTTTTATTTATACCTATTTATACAAATTCTCCCCATCAGATTTGATAACACCCTGATACCAGTAAAAGCTATCTTTTTTATAGCGGTTTAATGTACCGCCTTCTTCCTCTTCACGGTCTACATATACGAAACCATAACGTTTCTGATAACCATTTAACCAGCTTAAAAGATCTGTGAATGACCATGTACAGTATGCCAGAACTTCACAGCCTTCTTCAATTGCTTTTCCCAGTTCTTTCAAATGTTCTTCCAGATAATGGATTCTATATTCATCATGAATCTGATCATCTTCTGTCTTTTTATCAAATGCTCCCAATCCATTTTCAGAAATCACAATTGGCAGACCATAACGGCTTGTAATTTCACGGCAGCAAAAGCGAAGCCCCATCGGATCTATCGTCCAATCCCAATCTGTTGTCATAAGATATGGATTTACTGGATTCTTATATATTCCCTGCATTCCCAGTTCTTGGGCAGATCCCTTTACACCTGTTGTATTCATCGTACCATACGGCGTAACTCCATCCATTGGATTATACTCACACACACAACTCTGATAATAATTTACACCCATGAATGTAATCTCTCCGGCAGCTTTTTTCAATATCTCCATATCTTCATCTAAAATTTCCGGAGCATAACCTTTTTTCTTCAGATAAGCCATCGCAGCTTTTGGATAACGCCCATATGCATATATATCCATCCACCAGAAATTTTTCAATTCATCATAATCACGTTTTGCCATTGCATTTACCGGTTTGCAGTCCAACGCATAGGATGGTACATACGCAAAGCTTGCACCAATCTCTCCTTTTCCACCCATTTCACGATAAGCAAGTACTGCCCTGGCATGTGCCATAAAAGCATAATGATTAACCTGATAAAAAGTCTTCTGGTCATCAAATTTTCCAGGCGGATGCTGTGCTGTCAACCAACCAAGAGAAGTAAATATATTCTGTTCGTTTAATGTAATCCAGTATTTCACTTTATCGCCAAAGTTTTCGAAGAGAGTCTTTGCATAAGTCACATAATCCTGAATGATCTCCGGGCTTTCCCATCCACCATACAGATCCACCAGTGCCTGCGGAAGATCCCAGTGGAAAATTGTCACCATCGGCTCAATTCCATATTTCAAGCATTCATCAATAATATCCTGATAAAATGCAAGTCCTTTTTCATTGACCGTACCTCTTCCTTCCGGATAAATACGGGCCCAGGAGATAGAAAACCGGTATGTTTTTAATCCCATCTCTGCCATTAATGCAATATCCTCTTTATAGTGGTGATAATGATCTACCGCTACATCACCGGTCGTTGCTTTATATGTTTTCCCTGGGATACGTACAAATGTATCCCAGTTTGTCACACCTTTTCCATCTTCTTTCCATCCACCTTCAATCTGATAAGCCGCTGAAGCGCTTCCCCATAGAAAGTCTTTTGGAAATCTTGTCACTTTCATTTCTTCCATATCCATATTCCTTTCCTTTACTGAACTTTGATAAGGTTACTTTCTTTTGTTACTTCTCCTGTTGCTGTTTTTTCAACTATTGCATACTGATCTGTGTTTGAAACGATCACCGGCGTTGTTACATCATATCCAGCCTCTTTTATTTTTAATATCAAATCTCGATCAACACATCACCCTTTTTCACAACATCTCCTGCTGCTTTCTTCGGTGAGAAATATTTTCCTTCCAGATTTACGGTATCGATTCCGATGTGTACCAGAAGTTCTACCCCATTCTCTCCTACAAGACCTACTGCATGTCCCGTTTCAAACATCACATCTACTTTTCCATCAAATGGTGCATAGATCACTCCTTTTTCCGGAACAATTGCCGCACCTTTTCCAAGAATTTCCTGTGCAAATGTTGCATCTGCAACTTCTGACAGTGAAATTGCTTTTCCTTCTGCCGGACTTGCAATATCAATCGCATTCTCCATTACTTTTACTTCTTCTTTGCTTTCTGTTTCCAGCATGTCTAATTCATCATCATTTTCATCTACTACATCTTCAAATCCAATGATCATTGTCGCAATGAATGCAACCACTATTGTAAGGAGAATCGTAAGTGCTGCAAATAACAGACTCTGCGGTTTCCCTTTTTCTACATACTGAACGATTGTTACGATCGCAGGTGTCGCAATACCAAAACATTTCATCTGGAAAAATCCACCAAATAATCCACCTGCAGCAGCACCGATACATGCTCCTAACATCGGACGTTTCAAACGTAATGTTACACCATACAGAGCTGGCTCTGTAATTCCTGCAAATAATGCCGAAAATGCAGAAGATCCGGCAATCTGTTTAAAATCTTTGTTCTTACTCTTTACTGCTACTGCAAGCGATGCAGCACCCTGTGCCATGTTAGAGCAAAGTTCTCCGATACAGATAAAGTTTTCAAATCCTGTGGAAGCAATCATTCCCAGTTTGATTGGTGTAAATGCATGATGCATACCTGCCATAACAACGAAAGGATATACACCCGCCACAAGACCGATCGCAATAAATCCAAGTTTATCATGAATTGTATAAACAACTGTTGATAATACGTTACCACAGATTGCACCTAAAGGTCCAAGAATAATCAATGCAATAGGTGCTTCGATCAGCACTACCAACATCGGTTTTAAGAAGTTCTTGGTTACTACCGGTGTAATCTTATCTACCAGACGCTCGACATATTTCAGCGACCATACTGCCAGAATAATCGGAATAACAGAATAAGCATAAGATGCATATGTTACCGGAATAAATTTAAGAAATTTTACAGTTTCTTTTGCATCATTTGCACTATTCATGAATGAAATAAAATTTGGATGCAACATAATCAACGCTATACTTGCCGCATAATACATATTCGTTCCAAATTTTTTAGATGCAGATATCGCAATCAATACCGGCATAAAGAAAAATGCGCCGTCACCCATAACACTTAACAGATTATAAGTATCTTGTACTCTGAGAACACCTGGATCATTGGAAGTAATGTAAGAAGTACTTTGATCATTGCAGCTCCGATGATTGCCGGAATAACCGGTGCCATGATACCGGAGATTGTATCCATCAGCATAGAAAATACATTCTGTTTTTCCTTATTCTGTGGTGCTTTTTTCGGTACTTCGTTTGAAAAATTTCCAAGCTTATTAAGCTCTGCATAGACATTTGCCACATCATTACCGATGATAATCTGATACTGACCGGCTTTTTTCATGATTCCCATAACGCCTTTGGTCTTTTTCACTGCTTCATCGTCTACAATTGATTCATCTTTTAATGTAAAACGCAGTCTCGTCATACAATGTACCAGGCTGATTACATTTTCCTTTCCCCCGACTCTTTGGAGGATTTTTTTTGCTATACTTTCGTAATCCATTTTCATTTACCTCAATTTTCTTTTTTATTTTTTCATATATATAACAAAGACCCGACTTAAAAGAGCATACGCTTCCCGGGACCGCTGCTTTCTTTTAAGTCAGGTCTTGCTTAACTGAATAATAACAAACCTGCAATCTATTCTGATTGTTCATCTAATATTCTTTTAATGTGTATTAATAAATATAATCTTTCATCTATTGTCAATTTGTAGGAATACTGTTTTTCAATATATTCCACAATTTTTCTGACTCCTGAATAAGCATATTCATTCTCTTCTATCAATACTTTGTATATTTCCTGCATGCTGTCTTGATAAATGGTATTATCAAATACTCTGGTCGCAAAAAATTTCAAATGAGTTAGAAACCGTTCATACGATATCGATTTCTCGTTAAATTCTATCTTAAAATGGATTCTGACAATCTGAAGAACTGCATTAATCAATTTCGTAATCTTATTAACATCTACATTACTTCCGCTGCCAAGTTCGGCCGAAACGATGTGCATCGCTATAAATGCAGCTTCGTCTTCCCCTAGATTCTCATCATTTTGTTCCTGTATCCATTGTACTGCCCTTAATCCGATTTCATATTCTTTTGGATAAAATTTACGGATCTCAAGTTTCATCATATTTTTTAATGCTATATTCTCACGATATCTGTCAACTGCGGAATTGATATGATCTGTAAGTGTCACATACAGGGAATCCCTGACTTTCAATCCTTCCTCCTCGCCTGTCTTTACGATACGGCTTTACAATCTCCAAATACTTTCTTCTGATATTTCTTTTACTACTTCCTGCAGTCTCCTGCTGTCATCGACACTCTCCAGATAATAAGTTTTATCCGCCAGTGCTTCATCCAGATTTTCACCCTTCTTTTTCTTGAACCCGATTCCTGCTCCTGTTATGATCAGTTCTCTTCCCTCCTGATCACTACTGACAACTGCATTCGTATTCAGAACTCTGACTATTTTCACAGCCATTCTCACCTCTAATTCAATCTTAACAACCATTGATACAATATGATGTACACGTCCATAATATGCACCCTCTTGATCTCTTGCACTATAAACAGTCTTCTTACCATTACGTAATAACAAACTTGTTATTATATTACCAATAATACCTGTCTTTGTCTATATTCTTTTTATTTTTCGTCATAACCAATAAATTTACCATTTTCTTTTTGTGTATTTTCACAACTATTTTATTCCTTTCTTCTCAATAATGAACTTCACTTCACCTTTCTGCCTTTCTTTTATTCTAGTGAAGCTCCGATATCATCATTCCAGAAAGCATTAGGGCAACTACTTTTCTCTTCTCTCTCCTCCTCTTTTTATATTCAATTACTTCTGTCATACGTTTCTATGCGTTCTTTTGATCATTCCACATTCTTCAATGCTTCATCCATCGGAACTTTCTTAATCTTGCGGTATTCAAGAAGTGCTACCACACCATAAGTAATGAATCCTGTCAGGAACATTTCCACATATATCTTTGGATCGATCCACAGTGTGATCCATCCGGTCAGACTTTCCATCATCATTACACGGAAGATTACGTTCATAACCACCGTTTCAATCGGAAGACTTAATAGCAGTTCTATTACAACTACAACCATGGTTGACATAATATACAACCTGCTGATCTCTCCGTTGGTATATCCAAGGATCTTCGTCATGGAAATGGACTGCGCATTTTTCTCGATAATGATCTTTGACAACAGATAAATGACAATCATATAGATCATGATCGCAAATCCATTGACCAGTCCCATCATATTTCCCATGGATACATCCAGCTGTCTTGATACCTTCGTCAGTGCTTCCAGATCAACTACAGACCCTATGTATTTCTCATCAATGTCTTTAATCTTTGTATTTGCAAAATATCCCGCATAATAATCACTTCCAAGATCAAATGTCTCGTTTAATTTGTCACGGCTCATAAATACACTGATTGCCCCGCTGTAATCATAGACTCCTTTTACTTTGAATGTGTAGCGTTTGCGTTCGTATTTTTCTTTTAATGTAATCTTATCTCCCGGTTCTACTTGATACTTATCTGCATATGCCGTCGATATATATACGCCATCTCCCAGATCTGCCTTAATATACTTACTGTCCGGTTCTACTCCGTACAATACTACCTCTTCGCTCTTGGCCTCTCCCGGAATTGTATTTAATGCGTATGCACTGAATTTTTCTGCTGTCTTGTTATCTGTCTTCGTGCCGTTCGAATACTGCATCAGCGATAGTAAACTTTCCAGTTTACTTCCACTGATTGCATCCGTCGGAACCTCCAGCATATACTGGTACTTTGCCAGCATATTTTCCTGTATTTCTTCCTGATAATGGTTCAGTACCGACGGGAGCAGCAATCCGAAGAATAACAGCAGATTTGCAAATATAATTCCTACAAACAGCACCAAATAATTACTGATATTCTGAAAAATAACTCTCAGACGGAATCTGCGGAAGATACCGAGTTTTGTACTTAAATGAACTGCCCTTTTTTGTTTTCTGGAAGAAAGATCTCTTCTTATGAACTTAAGCGGCGACAGTCTTAATTTGTAATGTAAAATTCCATAGTTGATCACCAGCATGATAATAACCGGTACAACCGTTGTCATCCAGAATGCTTCTGCATTCCAGACCGTTACATATGTCGGAAGGCTGTAACTTCCATAGTACATCCCCGCACATACCTGCTTTAATACTGTATATCCGAGAATATTTCCGACCAGTGCCCCGATCAGTGTGATCACAACCGGAAGTGCCATATAATGTAAGATCAATTCACGCCTTGTATACCCGGATGCACGCAGTGTTCCGATCACGCCCGCTTCTTTCCTGATCGTATTGCTGATCGTAATACCGAATACAAATGCAAGAATCGCCATTACAATATAAAGCAGCATAACGATCATCGCACGGTCACTTCCCATATCATCCCCTGTAAAATGGATCGACTGATTCTGGTATTGTGGTACAAAACTTTCTATCGTCACGACATCTGCCATGTCTTCCATCAGATCTTCGGCCATCTTCTTTTCTTTTTTCTCTGTTGCAGGTTTTTTATCATAGATCCAGGCATAATTATACTGTACCTTTACCTGATTCAATGCTTCAAAATCTTTGTCTGTAACAATTGCCACTCCGAACTTTACAGCATCAAACATCGTATCATTATTATTTTGAAATAATGCACTGTAATCGGAAAGTGCCACAAGACCTGTAATCGGAATGTCTTCTTTCGACTTTTCACCGTATCCCCGACTTTCAGCTCATTATTATCTGCATACATACGGTCCACAGCAATCCACCGGACTTTTTCGGCATCTTCCCCTTCATCAGGCAGACCTTATCTACCTCTTTCCGGTTCTTGAAAAATCGTATGGTACTTCCGTTCGTAAGCTTTTGCTCTATATAAAAATTCTCATATACCTTTACATCCGATTTTTCAATATCTTCTTTCTGTGCCGGAGTCAGCTTCTTCTTCGTCTGGAAATATCCGTCTTCGATATTGTATTTTTGAAAGCTGTCATCATATGCCCGGAGCATACTTCCATCAGCTACCAGGAATCCTGATACGAAACCAATCGTTATTGCCATCATGATAAAGACAACTAAATACTTTCCAAATTCACTTTTTAATTCTCTCGGCAATCTTTTTCTTAAAGGACTTTTCATCTGTTATGTCCTCCTTACCATTCCAGATTGATCGCCGGAATCTTTACTTCATTTCTGTAATTCTTCCGAATCATTCCGTCTCTTAACTTTACTACCCGGTCGGCCATGTCTTTGATCGCATCATTATGTGTAACCATGATAATCGTATTGCCATATCTCTGATTTACCGTCTCGACCAGTTTCAGGATTTCCTTGGACGTATGATAATCCAGCGCTCCGGTCGGCTCATCGCACAACAGGATATCCGGATTCTTGACAATTGCACGTCCGATCGCAGTTCTCTGCTGCTGTCCTCCTGATAACTGATTCGGCAGTTTTTTCTGATGTTCATAAAGACCAAGCGTATGTAACAATTCATCCACATCTAACGGATGATCACTCAAATATGCCCCTACTTCAATATTCTCCCGTACCGTCAGATTCGGTATCAGATTATACATCTGAAAAATATATCCCAGATGTTTTCTTCTATACAGTGAAAGTTTCTTCTCTGTCATATCCTCCAGACGTTCTCCTTCAATCGTGATACTGCCCTCATCAGCACCATCAATTCCCCCTATGATATTCAGAAGTGTTGATTTCCCCGAACCGGATGGTCCAAGCAAGACACAAAATTCTCCTTTTTCAATATCCAGATCCAGACCTTTCAACACGTTCACACGGCTGTCGCCTGTCCCGAATGACTTTTTAATTCCTCTTATTTCCAGAAACATAATTCTCCTCCCTTCAGTTACCTTCCTGTAACCAATGTTAGTTTAAACTTATTTATTTGTCAACGAAATCCTTTTTAGAATGTCTTCATCCGGAATTTTCGTCAGATTTTTCCTAATTTATCTTTATATTTTTGCATATTTGGTATTAAAAAAAGGATGACTCTCTACTTATGTCATCCTTTTCATTCTCAACTTATCTGAACCTATCCT
>SCPN01000661.1_pt1 | contig 26532 bp, 23 predicted proteins | sample 6106831 | NCBI WGS metagenome assembly SCPN01 (sample SAMN10720447, study PRJNA508395) | human gut metagenome | isolation source: Participant 1, 0 month
TTCTTTGATGATTGCGGATTCATGGCAGCACCTTTTTTCAGGACAATATCCTCTGCCTTGATGTACCAGTCCACCTCTGCTCCCTGAAAGGTAGCCGTTGCCACGGTATCTGCCACAGGATTGATAATTTCCACCTCTGCGTTGTAATTGAACTCCTTTAATGGCACGCTGGCAGGGATAGAAACCTGAATCATACGCCCCTGTCCTCTGGATTTTAAGTCATAGGTACGCTCCTTGATTTCTTCTGATACCGAGCCGTCTTCATTCTGAGGTGAACTCTACGGCGGAGGGCAGAAAATTTCAATGCCCTGAATGTTGCTTCCTTGTCAATCACGATTCCGTTTGCTAATCTCATAGTCTGATGTCCTCCTTTTCCTTACGCTTTTACCATATCATCAGCGTGTAAAATGTAGTTGGTAAAGCCCCTTGTGCCGATTTTATAGCCCTCTGCGGTGATACGGGGATTGATGAGTTTCACACGTTCCTCAAAGTCAAAATGCTTCTCTCCGGCTTCGGCAGGGAGGATAACCACAATATCATCCGCCCTCTGTACGTCCGAATACAGGTTGAAGCTGCGAGAGAGTACCGCCATGCGTCCGTTGATTCTTCTTTGTTCTGTTTTGTCTTCTCCGGCAAACTCCAAGTTGCCGAATGTCTTTTCCATGTTGGGGATAACGAATTTTAATTCCTATAGATGTACCTGTCCCTCTGGAATGTTGTGTTTGATGGTTGGTTTCGTTCCGATTCAGCTGGAGGGGAACGTCTGGCGGTGGTGATTTTTTCGTGGTATCACATCCTTTCTGGCTTTAGGGTAAAAAAATAGACGCTCATTTCTGAACGTCTGAATTGATACACTGGAAAGGCGGAATATCTGCTTTACCCTCTATATTTTTGTATATGTTGTACTTACAAGGTCGCCCCAGAACAGAAAGCCCGGAGCACCTACAGACAACTCTTCTGTGTCGTGACAGATCCCGATGTCTGCGAACCGATCCGTTTCTTAAGGAAGCGCGAGATCGTCCACTTCCAGCGTTTCGGAGAAGCTCTTCGCGGTCTTCAGGAGAAGCTGGACTCCAGAAACTTCTACGCCTTCAACCCGAGCTTCGATCCGCAGCCGGCTGCGGTGGGAAATTCACGGTAGAAGAATAGAAAAAGAGATCCCGTTCCTTTTCCATAAAATTTATGGGAGGAAGGGATCTCTTTTCTCGTCAAACATCAGACCGGACTACATCTTGCACTGGAAGGAATCACAGTCGGTACATTCCTTTTTTGTAGGATTGAGTTCATGCGTTCCTACATGGATACGGTCTAAGGTGCAGTAATCCACATTTTCCGCATGATGCACGCAGTTATGGATCGAGCACTGGATGCTGTCGTTCTTTTCCTGATTCATCATTTCTCACCACCTTTTTCTGGGATGGTATCAGTATAACCGGACGGCAGAAAATGATGCTGGAAGAAAATGACAGGAACTTATGCGACGGTCTGAAAAAAGCCATTTCACCCGGAATCCAATAACTTAAGCATTTCCTGTTTTCTTATAGGAACCGGAAAAATATTTCATGATATCACGTCTCGTGATAATTCCGATAAAGGATTTATTGTCATCGAGTACCGGGACGAAGTTCTGCTGCATCGCCTTATCCAGCAGATCTTCCATCTTTGCTCCGGCGTTTACCGGGCTGTTGTCCTGACGGCGCTTTACCTCCATGACGGAGATCAGCTCCATATCCTTTAAACTCTGGTTCAGATGGCTCTTCATGTACCAGAGCAGATCACCTTCTGTCAGCGTTCCCGCATACCGTCCCTGCTTTGTGAGAATCGGCAGGGCGGAATAGCCGTGCGCCTCCATCAGGTCGATCGCTTCTCTGAGGTTCGCGTCGGAATAAATAAATGCCACATCATTCTTTGGTGTTAGAAAAAACAGAATATTCATGTGTCTCTCCTTTAATATCCAAGATCTTCGTTGATAAATACCATTTCAACTTCCATTCCGGTACAGGGGCGTTCTAAGATCAGAATCGCGTTACAGATCCTCTCCGGACTATTGCAGTCATAGCACTTTTTGTCATCGGACACGACGCAGGGAGTCTTCTTGTTAAAACGCGCCGCGTTCTTTGGACAGGCGATATTTCGCGCGCGATCCATTGCGGAGGACAGATCCGGCGCGATTTTATTTTTCCCGATCACATAGTATACTCGTTTCGGTCCAAATAAGCTCTCGGAAAGACGGTTTCCGGTTCCGTCGATGTTGATGATCTGGCCGGTCGCGGCAGCCGCGTTGGCACTCAGGATATATACGGTGGAATCTTTCGCCTTGATCCTTGCATCCGGTCCCTGTTCCCAGTGCCAGATCACTTCGTTGTCTTTTCCGAGGACCTCAAAGAGATTCATCTCTTTTGCGGTGATAGAGCCGCCAAAGCCGACCTTCTCGCCCTTGATCTGGTTACTCAGATAAGCGGCAGCTTCCTCCTTTGTCTCGAAATATGATGTATGAAAACGATGGTTTTCAAAGTTCTTTTTTAATACTGCGTAATCCATAAGTTCTCGATGTTCCTCCTTCGGGTACAGGCGGCAGCCGCCGCCGGGTCAGTGGCGCAAAAACCGGTCCAAAAGAAGCAGCGGATCAGCTTTTTCTTGCGTAAATAGAGTCATGATACTTCACCATGACTCGTCTATTGACATTATAGCATAAATTGTAACAAAAAGAGGAAAGAAAACATGAATTATTTGTGAAAAAAATTGAAATAAGTCATAGCGTATGGAAATAGGTTTCGGTCTGGAGCTCTTTGGATGGGTGATTTTGATATCATATTGACATTTAAAAAAAAATAGAATATGATGTAGGCAGCTAAGAAATGTGGTGAACTTTTCTCATGCGACGCAAAAACCCCAGAGGCTGCCACCTCTGGGGTTTTCTTGTATTAATGAAAACTATGATAGATATAAAAAAAGAAGCTGTATGGAATTTCATACAGCTTCATGACCTGTCCGGGAATCGAACCCGGGTTTACGCCGTGAGAGGGCGTCGTCTTGACCGCTTGACCAACAGGCCGGAATCGAGGCGACAAGATTCGAACTTGCGACCTCTGCGTCCCGAACGCAGCGCTCTACCAAACTGAGCCACGCCTCGATGTCTTTAAGGCTTTTTGTTTTGTGCTGTTCACCAGCGACTCGTATATAATAGCATGACCTTGAAAAAAATGCAAGCGTTTTTTTGAAAAAATTTCAATTTTTTGAAAAAAAGTTTTTTCGGCGAATCTTCCGGGATCAAGAAAAACCTCACAAAGCCTTATTTTATAAGGAAAAACAGCAATCGATGGGTGTGGGAATCATGCGCTGCGAGCAGGAAGAAAAATGTCCGGAAAGTTCACAGAAACCAAAAAATTCGAAAAGAAACATGAAAATTTAACAAGAATCAGCAAGAATTCTCCCACCTCTATAGGTGGTGAGATGAATTGCCATCTCTTGCATAGTGCCATAGTTGGCATGTAAATATCAGATTATTGCACATAGCTGTGTTGTGTATTGTAAACTTCTCATATATTGATTTTTATAGTCGTGCTATATCATCAATCCTGCATACAATGAATAAGCCTGAAGGGAAAAATAGATTGCAGATCAAGCAGAACAAATGTTCTGAAATGTAATAGACAAATGATCTCATTTGTGATATAATTAAATCAGTCGAAATAGAAAGAAAGGCTGATAAATATGAGAGAACTTGACAATAATGCACATTCAGTATTTTTACTCTATTATCATCTGATTCTGGTCGTAAAGTACCGGAAAAAGGTCCTGAATGATCCGATCTCGGATCGCGCACGAGAAATCTTTGAATACATCGCGCCCAAATATCATATCACCCTGGAAGAGTGGAATCACGATGAGGACCATGTCCATATCATGTTCCGTGCACATCCGAAGTCGGAACTCAGTAAATTTATCAATGCCTATAAAAGCGCCAGCAGCCGTCTAATCAAAAAAGAGTATCCGGAGATCCGGCAGAAGCTCTGGAAGGAAATGTTCTGGAGTCAGAGCTTCTGCCTCCTGAGTGCCGGCGGAGCTCCGATCGAAGTGATCCGTCAGTACATCGAGACACAGGGGGGGAAAAAACATGAACGTAGTATACCGGTTTCGGATCTATCCCAATAAAATACAGCAGGAACTGTTTGCAAAAACATTTGGATGTGTCAGGTTTGTATATAACCGGATGCTGGCAGAAAAGAAGGAATGCTATGAAAAGACCGGAAAAAACCTGAAGGTCACTCCGGCAAAATATAAGGCAGAGTTTCCATGGCTAAAAGAAGTGGACAGCCTTGCTCTGTGCAATGCCCAGCTGCATCTGCAGACTGCTTATAAAAACTTTTTCCGGGATCCATCGTTTGGATTTCCAAAATTCAAGTCAAAAAAGAATCCTGTTAAAAGCTATACCACAAACAGTGTAAATGGAAATATCCTGTTAAAAGATGGGAAGCTGAAGCTCCCAAAGGCAGGCTGGATCCGGATTCGGCAGCATCGTAAGATCCGGGAAGATGCCTGCCTGAAAGGCGCATCCGTCTGTATGGAAGCTGATGGGCGGTATTATATTTCTCTTCTGTATTTTTGTGAAGAAACGCCGGTGGAAACAAGGAACACAAGGCAGGTCGTTGGACTCGATTTTTCCATAAAAGAACTATATGTAGATTCCAATGGAAAACATGCAGGTTATCCGCACTATTTCAGAAACAGCGAGGAAAAACTGGCGAAAGCGCAGAGAAAACTGAGTCATTGCCGGAAGGGGAGCAATCGTTACAAAAAACAACAGAAAAAAGTGGCGCGGATCCATACGCATATCGCTCACCAGAGAAAAGATTACTTGCATAAAGAATCAAGAAAGATAACCAATTTCTATGATATCGTATGTATCGAAGATCTGGATCTGAAGATGATGAGCGGGGAACATCATTTTGGAAAAAGTGTTCATGACAACGGCTGGAGAATGTTCACAGATTTTTTGCAGTATAAACTGGAACGGGAAGTGAAGAAACTTGTCCGCATCGACCGCTGGTATCCAAGTTCCAGAACATGCAGCTGTTGTGGAAAAATAAAACATGATCTGAAACTGGAAGATCGGGTATATCTTTGTAACTGCGGAAACCGGATGGACCGTGATGAAAATGCGGCAATCAACATCTGCCAGGGAAGGTCTGAGAATGTCCGGGATCATATTAGAAAAAGCGAAAAGCATCATAAAAAGATATCAGCCAAAAGAACCGTGGGACACACGGGGATCGCTCGTGAATGCTTTGCCCAACGGGGCAATCGAACGAGAAGCCCCACTTCAAGCGTGAGCTAAGTGGTGGGAGTATGTCACTTCAAAGATCGATAAGAACACTATGACCCTGACGGCAGATCCTAAATGCAAGCATTTGCAAGCAATATGAAGATGCAAAAATCATATTTCAGTACAGTCTGTTATACAGAACTGTAGTTCAAGCGATTGATGGAACGAATAAAAGGCTGCCGCATTTCTACTCCTGCGACAGCCTCAAAAGAGGAGATTGTAAATGTTTTTGAAACAAAAGGGAGGGACCGACAGAACGCTCTGCCGGTCAAGTATGAAAAAGTATATCTTGTTCCAGGCTTGCTGTCCTGTTACGCTTTACAGGATACTGGAAAAATGTGTCGAAATATTGTGTTTGATGTGAAAAAATTGTGAAATCGCTGTAGGATAGAATGCTCACCTGGAAGGAAGCTCCTTTTTTCGGGTATGAGTTTTCTGGAGTGGAAATTCCGGAGAGAACGAAGGCGGGGAGGATCGTGTAGATCAAGACTGATAAATTTATAACAATTTCTCCCTCCAAAACAGTTGCAGGAACGATATAATTGGTATAAAATATAGGTGTTTCTGCGATGATAGTACCAATATCAAAGCGTTAGACGGAAAGCTCCGTTCCGACCGCAGAAAATGATTGCATTTATAAAGAACGCAGGAAGCTTCCGTTTGGAGCTGGCTCCTGCAGTCACGCAATAAAGGAGAAAAAATCATGAGCAAAAAGCCAGTAGTGTTAATGATCCTCGATGGTTACGGACTGAATAAAACACATGAAGGAAATGCGGTATATGAGGCGAAGAAACCGGTGATGGACCGCTTAATGAAGGAGTGCCCGTTTGTGGAGGGTCAGGCCAGCGGACTTGCTGTCGGACTTCCGGACGGACAGATGGGAAACTCTGAGGTCGGACACCTGAACATGGGCGCAGGCCGCATTGTTTATCAGGAACTGACAAGAATCACAAAGTCTATCCAGGACGGCGATTTCTTCAAGAACGAAGAGTTCCTTGCAGCTGTTGAGAACTGCAAGAAGAATAACTCCGCGCTTCACCTGTTCGGACTCTTATCCGACGGCGGCGTACACAGCCATATCACCCATGTTTACGGACTCTTAGAGCTCGCAAAGAGAAACGGTCTCGACAAGGTATTCGTTCACTGCTTCTTAGACGGCCGTGACACTCCGCCGGCATCCGGAAAGGATTTCGTCGCAGCGTTAGAGGAGAAGATGAAAGAGCTCGGTGTCGGCAAGGTGGCATCTGTTATGGGACGTTACTATGCGATGGACCGTGACAACCGCTGGGACCGTGTGGAGCTTGCGTATAAGGCACTGACAGCAGGCGAGGGCAATAAGGGAACATCCGCGACGGAACTGATTCAGGCGTCCTACGATGACGGAAAGACAGATGAGTTCGTTGTTCCGGCTGTCGTGACAGGAGAAGATGGAAATGCGATCGGAACCATTAAGGACAACGATTCCGTGATCTTCTTCAACTTCCGTCCGGACCGTGCCCGAGAGATGACCCGCGCATTCTGTGATGACGAGTTTACAGGATTTGCGAGAGCGAAGAGGATCAAGACCACCTATGTATGCTTTGTTGATTACGATGAGACGATCCCGAACAAACTTGTCGCATTCAAGAAAGAGACGATCAAGAATACTCTCGGTGAGTTCCTTGCTGCCCACGGGAAGACTCAGGCGAGAATTGCTGAGACAGAGAAATATGCCCACGTTACCTTCTTCTTCAACGGCGGCGTTGAGGAGCCGAATCCGGGTGAGGACCGTATCCTTGTGAAGTCCCCGAAGGTCGCAACCTATGACCTTCAGCCGGAGATGAGCGCACCGGCCGTTTGTGAGAAGCTGACAGACGCGATCCGCTCCGGAAAATATGATGTTATCATCGTAAACTTCGCAAATCCGGACATGGTAGGCCACACAGGCGTTGAGAACGCAGCGGTCAAGGCCATCGAGGCTGTCGACGAGTGCGTTGGAAAAGCAGTTGAGGCAATCAAAGAGGTTGATGGCGTGATGTTCATCTGTGCTGACCACGGAAACGCAGAGCAGCTGATCGACTACAAGACAGGAGAGCCGTGGACCGCTCACACAACAAACCCGGTTCCGTTCATTCTTGTAAACGCGGGCGAGGGCTACGGCCTCAGAGAGGGCGGCTGCCTCGCGGATATCGCTCCGACCCTGATCGAGCTTATGGGAATGGAACAGCCGAAGGAGATGACTGGTAAGTCACTTTTAATAAGAAAGTAAGAGAACTTTACCGCGATAAGATCATGTAAAAATAAAAACAGTTCCGGCGATATGGACAGAAGAGTCTGTATGCCGGAACTGTTTTTATGTAACAGAAAATTCCTACCCGTGTGCAGTAACGCCAAAGATGTGTTATAAGAACAATTTCACAGTGTATACTTGACATAGAGAATTCTCTGACATTAAGATAAAAGAAATATTTTCGGCAGGACAAAAGGAGAAGGTTATGGAACAGGAAACAAGAATCGCAGTAGTGGGAATCATTGTAGAAAATAAAGAGGCTGTGGGGGAGGTCAACCAGATCCTTCACGATTACAGCCCCTATATTATCGGAAGAATGGGACTTCCATATGAAAAGAAACATGTGAACATCATCAGCGTTATCGTAGACGCTCCGGCCGACCGGATCAGCGCGCTTTCCGGGAAGCTTGGAAAGATCAGAGGGATCAGTGCGAAAGTGATGTATTCGAAGAATGGGCAGTAGGTGGAGAATCGCATGCTCCAAAGCTTCCCTGCATGGCATTATTCCCGTATGATATCAAGCAGGGTATCATCTCTGGTTTCGAACCATTTCATAAAGGCATACCATTTTTTGCCATAAGACGTATGCTTCCGAACAAAAAATGCATAGACGATCATGATCACCGCTATCTCGATTAATAGTGGTATGTAGAAATAAGCCCGCATTACTCATCGGTTATCATTCCCTTCCGCATACAGGTAAACAGGTATGACATAAATGCCTCTCTTGTCTCTTTTTTCTTTCGACGGCTGCAGAAAAGGCAGGAACCATTTTTCAGACGGACAGAACCATCCTCCTCCACAGAGATCACCTGCGAAAAATTGAGGAGGAGACTGCGGCCGCTCATATAAAAACGTCCGCCTTTCGGCAGCAGCGCCATTAGATCAGAAAAAGAGAGGCGCGTGGCAACGTCCCCCTTTAACGTGTGGATGATCAGGCGATGATTCTGCGTTTCCGCATATAAAAAATCATCCAGAAGAATCCGCTGGCAGGATGACTGCCCCTGCCCAAGGACAGCCTGAATCTCAATGTAAGCCGGTTCGGAAAGAAAGGTGCGGATCTCATTGAGGCACCAGTCCAGAGCGTCTGCATCCACCGGCTTTAAAAGGTAGTCGAGCGGATGTACCCGGTATCCTTCAAGGGAATAATCCCGCTCATTGCTTACAAAGATAAGAGGAATCCGTGCGGCAACAGATCGAAGTTTTTCGGCTGTTTCAATCCCGTTCAGACCGTTTTTTGCAAGCATAATATCCATAAATACAGCGTTGAAAAGACCGGGGCGGAAAGCCTTTAAAAAGGCTTCACCGTTCTCATAGCAGGTAAAATCAGCCATTTCTCCATGCTCCTCGAAATTCTTCTGTATTAAATCGATCAGATGCTTCTGATCGAAAACGAAATCTTCCACAATAGCAATATGCATCATAATTGCAGCACTCCCTTCACCACGATGCTTCTGAACCAATTAGGTCGAGGTTTGACCATTTGCGTCGAGGTGGTTTTCAGAAAAACACGTGATTGATATGCTATTAGTATAGAAGATTATGCGAAAAATGTAAATATTGCGGGAACTTGATGTTTATCTCAGTCGAGAAGACTCCCACCTCTTTCGGGTGGTGAGTAATAGCAAATTTGTCTCAATGGGAGGAAAATGGTATGAGAAAAAAATCGAAACGAATTTTAGCAGCTGCATTGTCAGCTATATTAATATGGAATACATGTGAATGGCAGCCGCAGGCATTGGCGGTCGGTTCGCTGCAGCGGATCGGGGCTGAAACGGGAGAAGATGATACTGCGAAAACAGCAGAAAAAGAATCTACATCAAAAGAATCTGTATTAAAAGCTTCTCCGTCGAATGCTTCTCCGTCGAATGCGGAAGTAAAAGATAACCGCGGCGGGGCAGGTGCAAACGGAGCACCAAACGGCACAGCAACAGGAGCAGAGATAGAGGCATTTCTGGAGCTGGATGAGGCCATTGCGGTGCAGAAGCTCTCTCTGGGTGCCAAAGAAAGCGATATCATCCTTCCGGATACTCTGGAGGTTCGGATGAAGCAGGAAACTTTAGAGGATACTCAAAAAGCCGAAAGGGAACTGCAGATAGCTGCGGAAGCTGACACCGAAAAAGAAAGTGCAGAAACGGAAGCAGATGAGGATATCAGCAGGATTTCCGGCGTGACCTGGAAGCTGGATATTGGTGAGAGCGACTACCCGGAATTTCACGGCGGGATCTCCCCACAGGAATATTTTGAAGAATTTGACGAAGACGGAGAACCTATCGAAACCTCCGATAAGACTTGGAATGGCTATTATGAGGCAAACCAGGACTACAACGGCTGTGCCTATGTCTACACACCGGTTCTGCCGGAAGAGCTGAGCAAATTTGAAGTGGCGGATACGGCTGACCTGCCGGAGATTTATGTGATGGTAGGGGACGCGGGCGTGGCGCTGCTTGCGGATACACCGCATGATTTGAATGGAAATTATCTGGTGATTAATAAAAAAAATGTGGGTGAGTTTAATGGAAAGACGATCACTGGCACCTATCATCCGACGGAGAGATTATCGGGAGGCCAGAAAATCGAAGGTGGTATTGTAATTGATGATGTTACAGTAAATTTGACAATTGAAGATGTAAATGTTGGCTATGGCACTGATATCATAGATGATGCAGCCGGAATTCTTCTGAAAGGAAAGGCAAAATTAAATTTAACAGTAAAAGGGGATAATTCATTAAAGGGTACATACGGCGGCGCTGGAATTGGGGTTGAGGAAAAAGCAACCCTGATCATTACAAAAGAAAGCACCGGAAGTCTGACCGCGACCGGAGGCGGATATGGTGCGGCAGGAATCGGCGGAAGGGCGACGGTGCCAGATCATGAAAATACAATAATAAGCTATAAGACGGGTACGATTGAGATTCAAGGCGGCAATATCCGTGCGGTTGGTGGAGATTGCTGGCTTAGAAAGGGATCGGTACATTTAGGGGGTGCGGGAATCGGAACAGGTATGTATGGCATTGGCGGAACGGTCCGGATTTTGGGCGGTACCGTAAAAGCGGAAGGCGGAAGAGATACCGGAGCTGGAATTGGAGGCGGAGACAATGGAGCTGTAGATTTGATCCAGATTGGCGGGAAAAACGGCGAAGCACCGGAGGTTGAGGCAAGCAGTTGGAATGTAAAGTACGGTGCTGCAATCGGAAGCGGACGGAATGCTCAGTTCGATTTAAAGCTGTCCTGTGGTACGATAAACATATTCAGTGGAAATCTGAAGGTTAAGGGAAATATCGGGTACGGAGGTTTCGATAAAAATGGAGACAATGAACAAAGAGGCGGAAGCGTTGATATTTCAGAGCAGGTGAAATTAAAACTGACAGACGGAACGATAGAACCGCGTGGAACAACGTGTACATTTGGTAAAAAAGCATTCCAGATGACCGTCTATGATAATCAGTTGTCAGATGGAACATACCCTGTAAAAATTCGCTTCTATCAGGAGGGGGATACCGCTCGAAGCACGCCTGTTTATGAAACAGACGCAGAGATGAAGGTTAGTGCATTTAAAGGCACGATACCGACTGTGACAGAGTGGCTCGGATTTACGGGAGAGATGTCAGTTGTGGCGGAGGTAACAGACTCCCAAAACAATACGGTTACAGAGACAGGAACGGCTGTCCTGCATGCAGGAGAAGATGAGAACATTCCTGTTACGCTGGGAAAAGAGGCATATAAGAAAACACTGGATTTAACCATTTATGATGGCCGTTTGAAAAATAATCAGGAGTATACACTGACCGTTCAGGTAGGTAAGCAGGATGAAGGCGGAGTTTTGCCGGATATTCTGAGGTATCCGGATAAGAAAGCGTCTAACTATCAGATTTCGGCAGGAAAGGTCAGCTGGCATTCCTCTCTAAATGGAGAAGAGATTCCGGTTGTAGTTACGATTCAGGAATCAGGAGAAAATGGAACGGCGTACCAAGTGTCCGGAACACTTACCCTAGAAAACAAAGAAGAAACGGCACTTTCTCTTTCCATTGGTGAAAAGCTGTATCCGGTACACTTTGTATTCTTTTCATCACAGGTACAGGATACCGATCAGGTGGAACTGCGGGCAAATCGGACAGATGCAGCTGGCACAGGAAACCCTATAGAATTGAACAAGGAGCTGGGACAGTTTGCTTTTGATGGGAAACTGGTAAAAGATGCTGCTAACGAGAATAGTGCAGTTGCAACGGCATATCTTCCGACAGGCGAATATCAGTTTGAAATCGCGACGAGGATTGCGGGATTTGGAGAGTCGAATGGCCAATTTACATTGGACCAGAAGAAGGTGAATGCAGATGAGGCAGGGACAGAGATAGTGGTTCTGAATGAAATGCAGGCCTTTGAAGGTGTGCTGGATCTTTCCCAGGGCGATATCACATTCTCGGAACAGGGAGGAAATCTGGTCATTTCGCATTATCAGAAGGAGGCAGATTCGACAGAGAGCACGTTAAAAACAATACCGGGGCAGTCGTATGAGACAGTCTATACGATTGTGACAAGTGAAGAGAATACGGCGCATCTTTTAAAAATCAATACATCCGCAGCGCAGGATGTGAAGCTGGTTGTAAAAGGCATCCATCTCCAGGCATCAGAAACCGCAGCACAGGATGCAGCGCCAATTCAGATTAACGGTAGTTCCCGCGTGCTCATGTATCTGGAAGGAGAGAATGAGATTCAGGTTCAGAAAACGGAATCAAAAGCTCCGGCGGGGATTAGTGTGGCTGAGAAGGCACAGATTACCATAGATTGTAAGCCAGATGCAGACGGTTCGATAGAGGTGCTAAGCCAGGCTAAAGATAACAGTGGAGCAGCGATAGGAGGCGCTCCGGAAGCGGATGCGGGTACGATCATCATCAATGGAGGAACGGTTACGACTAAGCTTTCAGGGAGATCTTTTGCAGCGGCAATCGGTGCTTCGTTTAAGAAAAGTGTACAGAAAATACAGATCAATGGTGGAACTGTTACTGCTGAGGTAAAGGAAAACAGGGGGCAAGGAGCAGCAATTGGTTCTGGTTCTTCGATTAATAAGAAGGATGTTTCAACGGCTCAGATCCATATTACAGGTGGAAAAATTAACGTATATGCGCTGTATGGGGCTGGAATTGGAAGCGGCTCCGGGAGTAATGCACAGGTGCAAATCGATGGCGGAATGATTACAGCTCGCTCATGGAATGGGGCTTCTGTTGGAAGTGGTGATTATGGAAGCTCAGAGATAAAGATTAATGGTGGAACGTTTTGCCTGGATAAAAGCAAACAAACGGATTCTAAAATATCAGATATAGGATCGGGAGCATCGGGCGAGGAGACAGAGGTTATTATCAATGGTGGAACGTTTTATATGGTAAACAATGGAAGCTTTTATAATAGTGCACCTCGGATTCAAAGCCTGAAAGCAGATAGTTCAGGAAATTTGAACCCGGAAAATCCATTGAATGGTGAGGGAGCTCCTGTTTATGCCACGAAAGCCGATTTATCCAGCGTTTATGGAGCAGATGGTGTGATAAAAAATGCCAGCATCGACGTTCCTTCTTACAACTATGGTTTTAAGGATGCTCAGACAGCTCCAAACGGCGTTGTGTATATGTACCTCCCAGCCGCCGATTTAGTGAAGGCAACTTTTTCCGGCATCAACTATGAAGGAAAAGTAGAGGCGGATGCAGCTAAGAATGAGTTAGAGCGTGAATTGACTTTTGTTGATTATGGAAAGGAATTATTGAGAAACAATTTACAGAGCGTAGTGGAATTTGCACAGTCAAACGATGCATCGTCCTGGACGGAAATTCCGGTAAATGGTGCAGCATCGCTGACTGAGATTCTGAATAGCCAGTCAGAAGATACAAAAGAGATTTCCCTGTATGTCCGTAAGAAAGCGGGCACTTCGGTGCTGCAACCGAGATAAAATTCCGGCAAGACCGGCAAAACCGGTGCAGATAACAAAGGTAACGAAAACCAGCAACTCTATCAAAATTGTCGATCCGGCTGATGACAAGTATGAGTACGGAATTGCCGAATCTGAGTCTGCTGCTCCTCAATGGCAGCCGGAGAAGACGTTTACATCGCCGAAGCCGGCTCACACGTATTACGTAACCCTTCGTGTGAAAGCAACAGACAGCAGCTTTGCATCGAAGCCAGCTGAACGCTTGTTGGTGACAACACCGGATACATTACTGATCGACGGTCCCGCCGGCAAAGTATCCTTTGAAACGAAAGGAACCTATGGACAGACACTTTCAGAGATTCCGGTACAGCTGGCAACAGGATTTCAGGTTGTTAATTATAGTGGAGCACCGGTTTCAGGAACATGGGGCTTCAGTGCGGATCAGAGCGGAACGTCCGCTTCCTCCATTTATCCGGAGGTAAAGGGAACCACTGCATATCAGGTAGAATTTAGCCCGGAGGGAGCACTGGAAGGGCAGTATGGAAATAGTTTGAAAAGAGATGTGGTTCCGGAGATAGCTCCGAAAGAGTTGACCGCAGTTCTTTCGACACCTATTGAAAAAGACTATGACGGAAGTACCGATATCGCGTTAGAGGCGACGGTAGAGATAGGTACTCCGGGTCAGGTGTATACCATCAGTGGTCTGAAAGGCAGATTTGAAGATGCTAATGCCGGAACCGGTAAGACGGTAACCATTGATCCTTCAGAGGCAGTCATTGAGACCGAGGGCAGTGCAGTGAATCGGCAGAATTACCGTGTGGTATATCCGGCTCAGACCGGAACGATCCGTCCGATACAGGGTTCGGTTTCAATCGATCCGCAAGCATGGACCGGAGAAAAAACCTATGGAGATGACAGCTTTTCCTTGACAGGTGTGAAGAAAGTGGGAGATGGAGCTCTGAAGTATGAAAGCTCCGATGAAAATGTTCTCACCGTGGATGCACAGGGACAGGTGACCATCAAAGGCACTGGTTCTGCAGAGGTAAGCATCACCATGGCAGAGGGAACGAATTACCTTGGCACAAGCACACCGGCAGAGGGAACGATAACCATTGAAAAAGGGACACTCACCCTTACCTTAACGGCTGTGAACCGGAGTACCGGAGCGCAGCAGCCGGAAGGGAATTCTCGGAACCTACGAGGATGATTTTGATATCATTGCAGGTATTCAGGGAGCGTATGGTGACAGGCTGCAGGGTATGATCCACTTCTATGATAATGGAAATCAGAATCCGGATACGATCCCTGTAGGGGAAGCTGGAACTGCGGTTCTCAACCTGCCAAAGCCGGGAGTCGCATCCGTAGGAACGCATCGGATGACAGCCGAGTTTGATTTTGACACTCATCAGGAGTGGGCGGCCAAATACAAACACGCCTGCTCCGGCTGCATTTACATTTACGATCGGAAGGTGGCTGCACCGCAGATCACCTGGCCGACGGCAGCGTCGGTGAAGGCGGGAAGTCCTCTGAGTGACTCTGTCTTATCAGGAGGAAGCACCGAATACGGAAGCTTTGCCTGGAAGAATCCGGCCCAGACGGCACAGGCGGGCACCCATAGCTACGAGGTGGTATTTACACCGAATGAATGGGCATCCGCTCGTTATGAGATCGCAGCGATGACCGGTACGGCAGAAGTGACAGCAATGGAAGATAAGCCGGGTGAAACGGAAAAGCCGGGTGAAGCAGGCAAGCCGGGAGAAACGGGAAAACCAGGCAGAAACAGGCAAGCCGAACGAATCGAACAGAACGGATGATTCCGATGATTCGGATGAGCCGGAAAGACCGAGTCCGCAACAACCAGTCCTCCGGACAGGATAAAACCTCCGGCAGCGGTGCAGTCAGCCACGATTCAGTCAAAGGAACGATCGACAGTATGGCAGGAATTATCACAGGAGAAACAAACAGCTTTGTCAATGACGGAAAGAGCCATTGGATGATGGATGAGCATGGCTGGTGGTTACGCTTTGCAGATAATACCTATCCGAAGGGAAGCGTGCGTGATTCCGGTAGTGTTTCGCATTGCTGGGAGCAGATCAACGGAAATTGGTGGGCCTTTGATGAAACGAGTTATGCTAAGACAGGCTGGTTAAGAGATGAGGGATTACGGCGGCTGGTTCTATATGGATCTGGAACACGGCATGCAGACCGGCTGGGTGCTTCTCGACGGAGTCTGGTACTATTTTAACCCGATTTCCGATGGAAAGAGAGGGATGATGTATGCCGGACAAAGGACACCGGATGGATACTATGTAGGGAAAAACGGTGTCTGGGACGGAAGAAACAAGCAGTAAAGCGAGCTTTAAGTCGAACCTCCGTGGGACTTGGCGCATGTACTAACTATAGAATAATCCGGAAGGGATCCGCAGGCTTTGGAATCCTTCCGGATTTCTATTTGCATATTTCTATTTATTTATTTTTCGCGTAGTTATTTACTCAGTTTCTGAATTTCTTTCATCTGAAAAAACGACAAAATTGACAAAAAAATATAAGCCTTTATGCGGCTTACAGGGTGTTTTTAGAGGGAAGGTGTGTCAAAGACCCGCCGCAGGGAAACAAAACCTTGCGGCTATCATAAACTAAAGAGGCGAACAACAAAAATGTGTACAGAGCAACCTGAATTCGCCCATGAAATGTGTGGAGCTGATTGACAATCGCTCATGATTTGTGTACAATAAAGCAAAAACCTCATACTGGAGAGTGATTCAGATGTATTTGAAAAGAAAAGTAGATGCTTTCTTAGAGGAATGGAAAGCAGATAAAAACAGAAAGCCCCTTATTGTCAAGGGAAGTCGTCAAATAGGCAAAACGGAATCGATCCTGCATTTTGCTGCCGATCATTACGAAAATGTGATCGAGATCAATTTTGTCCGTGACGAGAAATACAAGGGAATTATCACTGACGGATATGAAGCTGCTGACATTATCAAGAACATTTCACTCATTGACCCGACAAAGAAGTTTGTGCCCGAAAAGACGCTGATCTTCTTCGACGAGATTACGGAGTTTCCGGAAATTGCAACATCGCTCAAGTTCTTTTGTATAGATGGGCGGTTTGATGTGATTTGCAGTGGATCAATGCTGGGAGTCAATTACAAGAAGATCGAAAGCAACAGCGTAGGGTATAAAAAAGACTATGAGATGTTTTCGATGGATTTCGAGGAGTTCCTGTGGGCAAAGGGCTATGGAGATGACACGGTAGAAAACCTGCTTTCCCACATGAAGGGATTCACGCCTTTCAGCGAGTTGGAGATGAATGTCTTCCATTCGCTGTTTCTGGATTACAATATCCTTGGCGGAATGCCTGCTGTTGTCGCGGAGTATATCGTGCGAAACACCTTTGAGGGATCGCTTGATACGCAGAAGCAGCTCATAGCGGACTATAAAGAAGATATTCGCAAGTATGCTACCGGAATCGATCAAACAAGAATTATCAATGTGTTCAACCGGGTCGCACCGCAGCTTGCAAGGGAAAACAAAAAATTCCAGATTTCCAAGGTGGCATCCGGCGCAAGATTCCGGGATTATCGAGGATGCGCGGAGTGGCTTTCGGATGCAGGTATGGTCAACATCTGTTACTGCATGGAGTTTCCGGAACTGCCATTGGGAGGTAATTACGAGCCCGATACATTCAAGCTGTATTTTGCGGATACGGGTCTTTTGGTATCCATGCTGGATGATGAATCGCAGGAGGATTTAAGAGCAAATAAGAACCTGGGTGTTTATAAGGGAGCCCTCTATGAGAACATGGTAGGAGAAGCTCTCATCAAGCAAGGATATAAGCTGTTCTATTACAAAAAAGAGGATTCCACACTGGAAGCCGATTTCTTCATTCGTTCAATCGCATCCTTAATTCCTGTTGAAGCAAAGGCGAAAAGTGGGCGGGCAAAATCAATGAAAACATTGATTACCTCTGATCACTACCCGGATATCAGATATGGGATTAAGTTCTCAAAGAACAATATTGGGCATGAGGATAGGATATACACCTTCCCGTACTTCTGCACATTTCTGCTGAAAAGATTTATGGTTGGTTTTCACGCTGAAGAAGAAACGGAATAACAAAGACAGCAGGGGGAGAGATTCGGCCGGATGCAGGGAATAATCGGTGTGTCCATGTGCATACAGCAGAGTGCTACAAAGATGCAGACGAAACAGCAACTCCATCCCAGATCGGAAGGGAGCCTACGGAATGTACCCACATTTGCAGCGTAGAAAGTGGCTGTATACGGGATATAGACCTGCTCAGAACGGAGCAGCACTTTCTGTTAGCACGCCATTCAATGCGGAAGATACCACAGCCACAGGTGGAACTGTCACACCGGTTTCACAGACGAAGATCCTGTCATGGTCATGGTTTGATCCGGAGGAAAATCTGCTTGATGGCAGACTGGAGCTCACCGAAATCACTGAGGAAGCGCAGCCATCCTTTACAGAGATCATCGAGTATTTACCAACAGCCATTATTGCCCGGGTGGAAGAAGGCAAAGACGGCGAAAACGTGGAAGATGAGGAAGAAAAGAATCTGTCAATCACCAACTGGAGCTGCCCGGAGTATGTGCAGGACGAAGAAGGTCGCTGGCCACTGGAAGGCACCTATGAGTTTAAAGCAGAGCTGCCGGAGGGGTATGAGCTGGCAGAGGGCGTGGACGCGCTGGTGGTGGAAGTGTCCGTGGCTGGAGATCAGGCGGCGGTGACGGCTGGTACGATGATAATGTCAGTAATGAAAAATGGAATTCAAAAAGACATTGTTTGGGATGGAAATAACTACTCAGTTTCGTATAATGAACTAGCCAGTATGGGAATCAGTCTTAGTTACGCAAACCTACAGGTTGAGGGTGGAGATATTACTGCAAGCGGAACCAAGGCTGGGAGAAATGATGCCTCCTTTGTTTCTTTTTTCTTTCGTCGGCAGCAGCGCCATTAAATCCGAAAAAGAGAGGCGCGTGGCAACGTCCCCTTTTAACGTGTGGATGATCAGGCGGTGATTCTGCGTTTCCGCGTATAAAAATCATCCAGAAGAATCCGCTGGCAGTATGACTGCCCCTGTCCAAGGACAGCCTGAATCATAATATCCATAAATACAGCGTTGAAAAGACCGGGGCGGAAAGTCTCTAAAAAGGACTCGCCGCTCTCATAACAGGTAAAATCAACCATTTCTCCATGTTCCTCGAAATTCTTCTGTATTAAATCGATCAGATGCTCCTGATCGGAAACGAAATCTTCCACAATAGCAATATGCATCATCACTGCAGCACTCCCTTTTACCTCGATGCTTCCAAACCAATTAGGTCGAGGTTTGACCATTTGCGTCGAGGTGGTTTTCAGAAAAACACGTAATTGATATACTATTAGTATAGAAGATTATGCGAAAAATGTAAATATTGCGGGAGCTTGATGTTTATCTTAGTCGAGAAGACTCCCACCTCTTTCGGGTGGTGAGTAATCGCAAATTTGTCTCAGTGGGAGGAAAATGGTATGAGAAAAAAATCAAAACGAATTTTAGCAGCTGCATTGTCAGCTATATTAATATGGAACACATGTGAATGGCAGCCGCAGGCAATGGCGGCCGGTTCGCTGCAGCGGATCGGGGCTGAAACGGAGGCAGATGATACTGCGGAAACAGCAGAAAAAGAAGCTGCATTAAAAAAATCTGCATTAAAAGCCTCTCCGTCGGATGCTTCTCCGTCGAATGCGGAAGTAAAAGATAACCGCGGCGAGTCAGGTGCAAACGGAGCACCAAACGGCGCAGCAACAGGAGCAGAGATAAAAGCAGAGATAAAAGCATTTCTGGAGCTGGATGAGTCCATTGCAGTGCAGAAGCTCTCTCTGGGTGCCAAAGAAAGCGATATCATCCTTCCGGATACTCTGGAGGTTCGGATGGAGCAGGAAACCTCAGAGGATACTCAAAAAGCAGAAGGCGAACAGCAGATAGATGCGGAAGCTGACGCCGAAAAAGAAAGCTTGGAGACGGAAGCAGATGAGGATATCAGCAGGATTTCCGGCGTGACCTGGAAGCTGGATATCAATGAGAGCGACTATCCGGAATTTCACGGCGGGATCTCCCCACAGGATTATTTTGAAGAATTTGACGAGGATGGAGAGCCCATCGAAACCTCCGATAAGACTTGGAATGGCTATTATGAGGCAAATCAGGACTACAACGGCTGTGCATATGTCTACACACCGGTTCTGCCGGAGGAATATCCGGTGGGAGAGGAGGCAGAGCTTCCGGAAATCTGCGTTCTCGTAGGAGAGATGCAGCTGATGACTCTGGCAGGCGAGGAGTATAATCTGAATAATCCGCTGCTCATTGATAGCACTAACAAAAATCAGTTTAATGGAAAAACCATAACCGGCAGCTATTGCCCGAGCACCCGGCCGAGTGAGTATTTAAAAATCAAGGGCGGTATCACAATTGATAATGTTACGGTCGATCTGACCATTAAAGATGTGACGATCCAATCCGGTGGCGACGGTGCCAGTGGATGGGATCTGGCTGGTATTTACCTGAAAGGCAATGCCCAGCTGAATCTGACCTTAGAGGGAGACAATACACTTTTGGGGCTGGAGCATGGAGCCGGAATTGAGGTGGAAAAAGGGGCAACACTGGTTATTACGGAGCAGAGTACCGGAAGCCTGAAGGCAGTGGGAGGTGCCTATGGGGCCGCCGGTATCGGAGGAAATGCCGATGCGGTCTCCTATTTCCATGGAGCTCTCGAAACAAAAGATTTCGACGGTACGAAATATGGGACAGGAACGATTATAATCAAGGGTGGAACCATTGCAGCTGAAGGTGGAGTTTATTGGGTTTCCGGAGTGACGGATTATCAAGGAGGAGCCGGAATCGGAACCGGTTCCTATGGAATTGGCGGAACCATTAAAATACTGGGTGGAAGGATAACCGCAGACAGGAGGAAAGAATACAGGAGCCGGAATCGGAGGCGGAACTGGTGGAGGTGTAGACACGATCGTGATCGGCGGGGCGAATGGCAAAGCTCCCGATATAACCGTATCTTCTTATAATAGTGCGTGGGGATATCTGGGAGCAGCTATCGGCAGCGGATGGAATGGAGTGAGTGATTTAAAATTATCCTGTGGTGATATCCGGATATTAAGTGGATCTGTGAAGGTGAAGGGCGGAAATATTGGTTATGGAGTGTTAAGGGAATGTTAATGGAAATAGCATGAAAGGCGGCAGTATTACTATTTCCGAGGAGGTGCAGCTGAAGCTGCCGCTTGAAAGCAAAATTGAGCCCCGGGGAGAATGTACCTACGGGAAGAAAACATTCCGGATCGCCGCATATGATAACCAGCTACCAGAAGGAACCTATCAGGCGGACATATCCCTGTATCGGGAAGAATGATACAGAAAAAGCAAATCCGGTTTATAAAACAAGCACTCAGATGACTGTCTCCAAATTCAGGGGAACGATACCGGATATAACCCAGTGGATAGGCTATTTTGGAAATATGCAGATGGTTGTAGCGCTGAGGCCTTCCGGTGGCGGGACAGGTAAGACGATGGAGGGAGCGGTTGTTCTAAACAAAGGAACGGATGAAACCATCTCCGTTACACTTGGAAAAGCTGCCTATCAGAAGACAATGGATCTGACTATCCATGATGGCCGTTTGAAGAATGATAAGAATTATACACTGACAGTTCAACTGGGGGAAGAAGCAAGCGAAGGCGGCACTGCACCGGATGTAGTAAGCTATTCATCTAAAAAAGCTTCCGGTTATCAGCTAAAGACGGATAAAGTCAGCTGGTATACGCCTCTGTCCGGAGTGGTTCCGGTATCGGTTCTGGTAAAGGAAGAAGGAGGGGAAGGAGAAAATACGAATAGCTTTACAGTAACAGGAACCCTCACGATGAAGTCAGAGGAAGGAAACGAATCTTTCCCTCACCATCGGAGAACCCCTGTATCCTGTCCGCTTCCACTTCTATTCATCAAAGGTGCAGGCGACAGCGAATGTATCCCTGAACGGCTGGCTGGAGCTGCCTCAGAAGCTCCGGTGGAATTAAAGCAGGACGAAGGCCAGTTTGCCTTTGACGGGAAGCTGATAATCGATGCAGAAGCAGGCAATCATGCATATGCTCTGGCATATCTTCCGGCCGGAAATTACCGGTTTGTGATAAATACAGGCATCACAGAATTAGGCAGCTCCGTGGAAGATTTACTATAGACAGCGAAACGGTAAAAGCAGAGGCCGCCGGAACGGATATCACCGTATTAAATGCGGCAGAGGCGCTGGAGGAGAGCTGGATCTGTCCCTTGAAATATATCTTTCCGAGGAAAAAGGTAAGCTGACAATTTTATATTCTAAAAGAGATGATTCCGGCCAGGTGGTTACAGCAAAGCTAATAGACCAGTCCTATGATAAATGCTATCGGATCACTTCATCTGAGAAGGTAGAGAATTATCATCTCTCTGTGAATACCCCAGCTTCCGAGGAATTAAAGCTCGTATTAAAAAACCTTACGATTACACCGGCAGAGGCTATCGCACCGATTCAGATAAACGGAGCGTCCCAGGTGATCACCTATCTGGAGGGGAAAAACAGGATTTCGATTAATAAATCAAATTCTTCTTCACCTGCCGGCATCAGTGTGGCGAACGGTGCGAAGCTTACGATTGACAGTGAGCCGGGACAGCCGGGCTCCATAGAGGTGCTCAATGAAACAACAGCAACCAGAAATGGTGCAGCAATTGGAGGAAATGGAGGAGAGGATGCAGGAACCATTCACATCCAGGGGGGAACTGTAATTGCAAAAATGACGTATGACGATCCTAGGGGAGCTGCCATCGGTGCTTCGGTAGGAAAAAGTGTAAAAGAAATACGAATCAGCGGAGGAGTTGTAACTGCAAAAGGTAGTTGGGGTGCCGGAATCGGAACAGGAAGTGCTTCTGGCAATAATAGAACCGGTAAAATCGTGATAGAAGGCGGAACGGTGAATGCAAGCTCGTGGAGTGGTGCAGGAATTGGAAGCGGTTATGGACATGCTCCTGGAAACCCAGCGATAACTGCTGAGATTGAGATTCGTGGCGGAATGATTACAGCTTATTCTGAAGTGGGAGCCTGCATCGGAAGTGGTAAAGATAGTTCATCGAAGGTGCTGATTGACGGTGGTACCATATGTCTGGATAAAAAAACGACAGGGTATAGGAAAGTAGCACATATTGGGATGGGAGAAAGTAGTAATACACAGGTACAAACTGATGTGACGATTACGGGTGGAACGATCTGTTTGAAGGAGGCGGATGGATTTATACCGCGACCGATCATTTATGGCTGGGAACAGGTAGGCCAAACGTGGCAGAAGAATACACCAAAAGACGGGAAGGATGACCCGGTTTATTACACCACTGCGGATCTGACCGGTATCTATGAGAATAATACACTGGTTGAAAAAGCAGGTATGGAAGGAAGCCCCTACGGCTTTAAGGATGTCCGGACAGATTCCAGCGGAAAGCTCTATATGTACCTTCCGGCTTCGGAGGCAGTGAAAGCCTCCTTTGGCGGTGTGGAATTTACCGGAAAGGTTGAGGCAGGTAAGGATGAGAATGTATTGGAGCGTGAACAGACCTCTATTGATTATCAACGGGAAGTCCTGAAAAATACGGCTCTGTATGAGCTCGAATATGCGGAATCCAAGAGTGCTGCATCTTGGAAAAAGATCCCGGCAGGCGGCGAGGCGTCTCTGACGGATATTTTGGATAAACAGCCGGAGAGTGTGACCGAGATTACTTTGTATGTGCGAAAGGCAGCTACAGGTTCCGCAGCAGCAGGCGCTGAAACCGAGATAAAGATTCCGGCAAGGCAGAAAAAACCGGATCCGATACGGATAACAAATGTAACGAAAGACAGCTACCTTATTAAGGCTGGGACGGCCGTTTCCGGTTGTGAGTACGGAATTTCAGAATCCGTGGATGGCGAGCTTCAGTGGCAGTCAGGGACTTGGTTTGAGAATCGGAATCCGGCTCACACCTATTATATAACCCTTCGTGTGAAAGCAACAGACAGCAGCTTTGCATCGAAGCCGGCTGAACGCTTGTCGGTGACAACACCGGATATCTTACAGATCGGCGGCTTTGGCCCTGTATCCTTTGAAGCGAAGGGAACCTATGGACAGACACTTTCAGAGATTCCGGTACAGCTGGCAACAGGATTTCAGGTTGTTAATTATAGTGGAGCACCGGTTTCAGGAACATGGAGCTTCAGTGTGAATCAGAGCGGAACGTCCGCTTCCTCCATTTATCCGGAGGTAAAGGGAACAACTGCATATCAGGTAGAATTTAGCCCGGAGGGAGCACCGGAAGGGCAGTATGGAAATAGTTTGACAAGAGACGTGATTCCGGAGATAGCTCCGAAAGAGTTGAGAGCAGTTCTTACGACACCTATTGAAAAAGACTATGACGGAAGTACCGATATCGCATTAAAGGCGACGGTAGAGATAGGTACTCCGGGTCAGGTGTATACCATCAGTGGCCTGAAAGGAAGCTTTGAAGATGCCAATGCCGGAACCGGTAAGGCGGTAACCATTGATTCCTCAAAGGCAAGGGTTGAGACGGGTGAGAGCACAGTGAATCTGCAGAATTACCTTATCATATATCCAGCCCAGACCGGAACCATCCATCGGATACAGGGTTCAATTTCGATCGATCCGGAAGCATGGATTGGAGAAAAAATCTATGGAGATGACGGCTTTTCCTTGACGGGTGTGAATGTAATGGGAGATGGGGCTATGAAGTATGAAAGCTCCGATGAAAATGTTCTCACCGTGGATACACAGGGACAGGTGACCATCAAAGGTGTCGGTTCTGCAGAGGTAAGCATCACCATGGCAGACGGAACGAATTACCTTGGCGCAAGCACACCGGCAAAGGGAAGGATCACCATTGAAAAAGGAACACTCATCCTTACCTTAACCGCTGTGAACCGGAGTACCGGAGTGCAGCAGCCGGAAGGGATTCTCGGAACCTACGAGGATGATTTTGATATCATTGCAAGTATTCAGGGAGCGTATGGTGACAAGCTGCAGGGTAAGATCCGCTTCTATGATAACGGAAATCAGGTTCCGGATACGATCCCTGTAGGGGAAGCTGGAACTGCGGTTCTCAACCTGACGAAGCCGGGAGTCGCATCCGTAGGAACGCACCGGATGACCGCCGAGTTTGATTTTGACACTTACGAGTGGGCGGCCAAATACAACACGCCTGCTCCGGCTGCGTATACCTTCGCGATCGGAAAGGTGGCTGCACCGCAGATCACCTGGCCGACGGCAGCGTCGGTGAAGGCGGGAAGTCCTCTGAGTGACTCTGCCTTATCAGGAGGAAGCACCGAATACGGAAGCTTTGCCTGGAAGAATCCGGCCCAGACGGCACAGGCGGGCACCCATAGCTACGAGGTGGTATTTACACCGAATGAATGGGCATCCGCTCGTTATGAGATCGCAGCAATGACCGGTACGGCAGAAGTGACAGCAACGGAAGATAAGCCGGGCGAAACGGAAAAGCCGGGCGAAACAGGCAAACCGGGCGAGACGGAAAAGCCGGGTGAAACGGAAAAGCCGGGCGAAACGGAAAAGCCGGGAGAAACGGAAAAACCGGGTGAAACGGAAAAGCCGGGTGAAACGGAAAAGCCGGGCGAAACAGGAAAGCCGGGTGAAGCAGGCAAGCCGGGAGAAACGGGAAAACCAGGCGAAACAGGCAAGCCGAACGAATCGAACAGAACGGATGATTCAGATGCTTCGGATGAGCCGGAAATACCGAGTCGCAACAGCTCGTCCTCCGGACAGAATAAAACCTCCGGCAGCGGTGCAGTCAGCCACGATTCAGTCAAAGGAACGATCGACAGTATAACAGGAATTATCACAGGAGAAACAAACAGCTTTGCCAATGACGGAAAGAGCCATTGGATGCTGATGAGCATGGCTGGTGGTTACGCTTTGCAGATAATACCTATCCGAAGGGCATTGTACGTGATTCCGGTGATATTTCGCATAGCTGGGAGCAGATCAACGGAAATTGGTGGGCCTTTGATGAAGCTGGCTATGCCAAGACAGGCTGGTTAAGAGATGAAGATTACAGCGGGTGGTTCTATATGGATCTGGAACGCGGCATGCAGACCGGCTGGGTGCTTCTCGATGGAGCATGGTACTATTTTAACCCGAATTCCGATGGAAAGAGAGGGATGATGTACGCCGGACAAAGGACACCGGATGGATACTATGTAGATAAAAACGGTGTCTGGGACGGAAGAAGCAAGCAGTAAAGCGAGTTTCAAGCCGAACCTCCGTGAGACTTGGCACGTGATTCTGGTCATCGAAGCTGACATGCTTCTATCAGAATCACTGCGCATCTTCGCGGAGAGATGCTCTTGCACTAAGTATAGAATAATCCGGAAGGGATCTGCAGGCTTTGGGAATCCTTCCGGATTTCTATTTATTTACTTATTTTCGTGCCAAAAAAACAACAATTCGTGTGCATTTGCTTGACATGTTGATCTGATTATTGAATAATGAAAGCAGAGCAATAGACTGACTATATGAGCGTATATTAAGTATGAAAAGGAATCAGAAAGGGGCGTTGTGTTAATGAAAAATACACGAAAAGCAGCGGCGGTCTGGCTGGCCATGTCGTTGGCAATATCGACAGCTTTTGGGAATACAGCATGGGGAGAGATCCGGCCGGATACAGGGAATAACCGGTGTGTCCATGTGCATACGGCAGAGTGCTACAAAGATGCAGACGAAACAGCAACTCCATCCCAGATCGGAAAGGAGCCTACGGAATGTACCCACATTTGCAGCGTAGAAAGTGACTGTATACGGGATACAGAGAAGGAAAATAATGGGAATGCAGATGAGAATAAAAACTTAAACGATGTGCCTGCTCAGAACGGGGCAGCACTTTCTGTCAGCACGCCATCCAATGCGAAAGATACCACAACCACAGGTGG
>SCPN01001244.1_pt1 | contig 26497 bp, 25 predicted proteins | sample 6106831 | NCBI WGS metagenome assembly SCPN01 (sample SAMN10720447, study PRJNA508395) | human gut metagenome | isolation source: Participant 1, 0 month
GGGTCTACGGACAGGAAGAGCGCTATTGGGATTTGTCCATGGATGCGCTGGAAAGATTTACCGCATTATCATCTTCTGAATTTGCAGTGAGGCCATTTATCATAAAGCATGAAGAGCGTATGATGCGGCAGATGGCCGTCTGGGCCGGGCATGGCAATGAGCATGTCCGGCGTCTTTCCAGCGAGGGCTGCCGGCCGCAGCTGCCCTGGGGACAGGCCCTGACCAGCTTTAAAAAAGACCCGTCGCCGGTTCTTGGCATTCTGGAGCGGCTGAAAGCCGATCCGTCGCCGTATGTCCGCAAAAGCGTGGCCAATAACCTGAATGATATCTCCAAAACACATCCTGGAATGGTCATAAAAACGGCAAAGGACTGGTACGGGGGAAATGAGTATACGGACTGGATTGTGAAGCACGGCTGCAGGACGCTTCTGAAAAAGGGAAACAGGGATGTGCTGGATATCTTTGGTTTTGCGGATGCCGGCTGTGTGAAGGTTACCGGCTTTGCACTGGAGGATGAGTGGGTGGCTATCGGGGGAAATCTGGCTTTTTCCTTTACAGTCGTGGCAAAAAAGGCAGCCAGAATACGTCTGGAATACGGGATTGATTATGTAAAGGCAAACGGTACGCGGAGCCGCAAAATATTCCAGATATCCGAGATAACCTTACAGGAAAACGAGAAGAGGAGCTACACGAAAAAACATTCCTTTGCAGAAGTAAGCACCAGAAAGCATTACCCCGGCACCCATTCAGTTACGCTGATTGTGAACGGCACCGCGGTGGGGACGCTGGATTTTGAAGTATTACCGATAGCATAGAGGGATAATCATCCGTTGCGGCATACACCAAAAGGTATGCCGCAACGGTTTTTACTGCATTTTCCTGTCTTATTCATAAACTTCGATGATCACTTTTTCTGCGATAAACTCATCTCCGTCAAAGTACCCCTGCGCTTCCAGGCCGGTCCCGTCCTGAAGCTCAGAAAAAGCTGCTTCCTCTTCTTTAATGTCCTCACCGCCGCCCTTAATTGTCCATCGCATGAATACTGTTGAATCCAGGCACCGGACGGTCACTAATTCTTCCTCCGGGCTTCCGGCCTCCGGCATTACAATAACCGCTCCCTGCCCATCCGTGGAGTCCTCATATAACGTGCGGCTGAGCACAAAAGAATCCTGGGAAACACTTCTTACTTTCCCGCCGACAAAAATCAATTCCGGGTTTTCCACTTCGTTATTTCCCGCTGCATCATTCCCTGCTTCCCTGTTTTCGGGCACAGTGCTTTCCTGCCCATTGTTTTCTGCTCCTTCACTATTTGCTCCATTTTTTTCACCGCCGCCATCATCGTGCACTTGCTGCGATGTATCCTCTGCCGTGGCTTCGGTGGTAGGGACGGCCTGCGGGGAGGCTGTGTCGCTGTTTTCTGCCGCCGGTTTATTTCCGCATCCTGCTGCCGCGGTAATTGTGAGTGACAGAACTGCTGCTGCAAACATATACTTTCTGTTCATCTTTAATTTCCTCTCTTTGCTTTTTTTACAGGACAGCACCACATGCAGTCCGGCCCTGATTTATTATCCATTATAGATATGATTTCTCTAAGTCATATCTAAGTGGTGCGGCAGGCCAGTGCAGGCAGGATTTCTTTTTCATTCTGTTTCTTATTATGTTTATCGCCGTATGGGGAATAAATGCCGGATTGCTTTTTCCTCATAGCCGGAATATGATGGATATAAAAACTGATGGTGGTGAACTGCGTAAGTGTTTGGCCGGGCTTGGGGAAGGATGAAAAAAATATGGATTTACAATTGAAAAATAAGGTATTCTTAGTGACCGGGGGAAGCAAAGGAATCGGAAGGGCTGTCGTACTGTAATTGCTGAAAGAGGGCGCAAATGTTGTTGCCTGTGCAAGAAATGAAACAAATTTGTACGTGCAGGCGGAGGCTCCCAGAATTGCAATTATTAACGGTATAACGGCTAGTGTGACAGATCCCTGTACGGCGGCGGTAATCGCTTCCCAGACAGCAGTAAAGAAGGTCGCTTATATGCTGGCACAGGCCTTTGCGCCGCCAATACGTGTAAAAATAAAAAATTTGGCACTGAAAGTATTCTCAGGAAATATTTAGAAGTAGACTTATTGAAAATAAAGGTGTTATTATAAAATAATATCATATTAAAAGCTGAATGCTTCGTGGTTAAAGGTTCCTTTTTGTCATTTTTGCAGTAACAGTCCGGAGCGGGGGGAATATGGACAAAAGAAAACTTTCACTTAAGAAAATGCTGTTTTTGTTCTGGGCGTTGACACTGGGGTTGTTTTTGACACTTTTTTTCTCATATACAGTAAATATTTTAAATTATTATCAGGAAAAAGACATAGAAGACAGCCAGGTTATAGTTGACAGTTATTCGGAAAAAATAAATCATGAATTGGGAATTATTATCAATAATATAAATATGATTTATGCGGAAGATGTGAATTATGAGAAGATCAGGCATGATGGCATATCAGAGTATGAATGGCATGGTGCGGCATATCTTCTCCAGAATACTTTGTCGAAGTATATTAATTCCGCAGATTATATGGGGGCTATGTATTTCCTTGATAAACCCAGGAAGGCCTTTCGGTTTGTATGGAACGATCGTCCGTTCTCAGGAAGCGGAAATCTTTTGATAGGCGAAGCTAAGTCGTTTCTGTTGGATACGCTTTCCGACTATAAAAATACAGGTTATTTTAAATATGAAAACGAAATATATTACTCTTATTCTTATGGTTTGAGTGGAAAATATGTTGGCGGCATGATAAACTTAAGCCGTTATTTTGATAAATCAGAGGAATATGAATTGGCATTCTGCGATAAATCAGGAAAAGTTCTTTCCGCTGATGGGAGCGGATTTGCTGAAGAAAAAGATATTCAAAATTTTATTTCTCATTCTAAAAAGTCTGGCAGGAACAATAGTTTCCTGCTGGTAAAGTCAGACATATCTAATTGTGATATGGTTCTGGTTCTGGTACGTGAACAGAAGACTTTATATGAGTTGATATTTAATTCAAATGTATGGATTTATATACTGATTATTCCCATTATATTAATTGGTATTCTCATAATTTTACTCCGTGGATTGAACCGAATTCTTTTACAGCCGGTAGAACACCTTGTCATTAAATCAAATGAAATGAAAGAGGAAACGGAAACAGCGGATAACTTGCATTGGAATATTGTTGAATTTGAGGATATAAACAGGGAAATAGACACAATGATAACAGATATTGTTACGCTGCGCGAAGAAAAATATCGGGAGCAGCTGCGCGCAAACGATGCCCAGTTGCAGTATTATCAGCTTCAGGTCAATCCTCATTTCTTTTTAAACTGTTTAAATACTATTAATTCCCTTCTTGAAAATAAAAAGGGGGAAGCGGCAAAAGATATGATTTATTCTTTATCATCACATTTTCGATATGTTTTTCAGAATCAAAGAAGTCTGGTAATGGTGGAAGAGGAAGTGAAGGAGGTCCGGGACTATTGTAAAATGTATACACTAAAAGCCGGTATTCCAATTTTTTTAAATATAGAAGCCGGAGATGAAGTTATGTCTGTCAAAATACCTATTCTTTCCATTCAGACATTTGTAGAGAATTCGATTAAGTATGTAGTAAAAAGAGGGTTGCTTTTAAATGTGGGTGTGCAGATCCGATTCATTACAGACTACACAGGGAAAAGGTCGCTTTATATAAGAATTTCAGATAACGGAGATGGTTATCCGGCAGAATTACTGGAAATATTGAACCGGCCTGCCACACAATTTGAATATCACAGTGAACATGTGGGGATAGAAAATTTGAAGTACAGAATCCGTCTGCATTATGGGGAAAATGCAGAAATTTCTTTCCGCAATGCAGAATTCGGAGGCGCAGTTACAGAAATTATTTTAGGTGAGGCAATAGATGAACATACTAATCATTGATGATGAACCAATAATTGCAAATACGGTCTTTACACAGCTTTCGGAAATGAATGAGGATAATGATCGTTTTGATATAGCATACAGTGCAGAGGAGGCGCGGGCATTTCTTAAATACAGGGTATATGAAATCCTTCTTTGCGATATTGTTATGCCGAAGGAAGACGGAATTCATTTTGCAAAATGGGTGCTGCTTCAGGAGCATCCGGACAGCAAAGTGATTTTTCTGACGGCGCATGCGGATTTTGAGTACATGAAAGAAGCGATATCGTTACAAAGCTTTGATTATATACTTCAGCCTGCTGAAAAGACAGAATTGAAAAATGTTGTGGGGCGGGCAAAATCGCAAATTGCAATCGAAAAGAAAAATAAAGAGCTTTTGTCCACAGGCGCTTTTTTTCAAGATAAGGAAATGGATATTCTGGATGTCAATGTCATGCGTTATCTGCGATACTCAACTGATAATGCGGATTATTTAAAGCGGTTGTTTGAAATGCATATAGGAAGTTCGGAGAAAGAGACGGAATATTTACTGTTTTCTGTTCAAGTACTAAAATCCGGGTATTTATGGAAAGAGGAAGAACATTCTTTTTTAAGGGGGGTATATTATAATATCCTCCAGGAAATCATGGGATCTCTTAGCGAGAAAATTGTACTGAATCTTCAGAATGACGCGGTGGGAAGCTTTATTGTATTTATACTTTTCCGTGAAAGCAACAAGCCGGAATTAGCTATTATTATGAATAAGCTTGAAAATTTAAGGTACATGTTTGAAAAGTTACTTAAAATGGATGTGGCCATATACTGCGGTGACTACTGCTTATATGGGGAACTTCGTGAGATGTACCAAAAAATTTTACAGGCTCAGGCTAATAATGTCCAGGATTCAAGCAGGGTTATACACGCTGGAGAACTAAAAGGAAATCAATCATCGGGATATTCATTTGACTTATACCTCACTTCATGGCAGGCTCTTTTAAACCAGAACAGGATTATTGATTTTAAGAATAGTGTGATGAATTACCTTCATCATCAATCAGTTGGCAATAAAATAAATCAGGATTTTATGATGAGGTTTCATCAGGAAATTTCGGAATTGTTTTTTCCCTATATGTCGGCTAATAATGTAAAGAGTTCAGAAGTATTCGATGAAAACTTGTCCTATTATGATTTTATGTATTGTTATCATCATATAAGTGATTTTAATAACGCTTTTAATTATATTATTCAAAAATTATGTGAACGTGTTGAGACGGTGGACGAAAATATGATACAAGGTATCATTCGTTATATACATCAGAACATTGACGTCGATTTGTCGGTTAATTCCATTGCGGATCTGGTTGGACTGAACCATGAATACCTGAGCAGGATTTTTAAACGAAAGGTACAGGATTTTCTTTAAAAGATATATCACTAATGAAAAATAAAAGCAGCGAAGATTCTTTTGGAAACGACGGATTTATCGGTCACGATTATAGCGGGAAGAGTCGGATATGCCAATTACAGTAATTTTACCAGAAGCTTCAGACAGATAGCAGGTGTACACCCTCCGAATACAGAAAGAGATAACAAGTCTTAAAATGCCATAAAAGAGGTCGGGTTTTGTATTTAAAAATCCGGCCTCTTTTATGATTATACATAGATTTGAAGGGGTAGAATAATGAACGGTAATAAAAGCAGATATTTACAGGCCGTCAAAGGCTTACAATCAAAATCTTCTAAAAAGAAAAGGTTATATAAATATCGTTTTTTGTATTTATTGGCTTTTCCGGCATTTGCATATTTAATTATCAATAATTATATGCCTATGGTTGGCCTGATGCTTGCATTTAAAAATTACAGTTTTGCGAAGGGTATTTTCGGGAGTGAATGGAATGGTATCAAAAATTTCACTTATCTTTTCGGATCAAAATGGGCAGGAATTATGTTCAAAAATACAGTTTTTTATAATCTGGTATTCATATTTCTCGGAACAGCGATTGCAATCTTTGTTGCGGTTCTCTTAAACGAAGTACGCAATGTGATGGCGCAGAAGGTATATCAAATCTTAATATTGATACCCTATCTCGTCAGTACGGTTTTAATTGGTTATCTTGTATTTGCCTTCTTCTCCAATGAAAATGGTTTTATTAATAAAGGTATTATAGAACCACTGGGGGGAGAAAAAATAGATTGGTATCTGACGCCCGGTGCCTGGCCTTTTATTCTGACTTTTGTTCAGATGTGGAGAAGCTTTGGATTCCAGAGCATTGTATTTTTTGCAACAATTATTGGCTTTGATAAATCTTTATATGAAGCTGCCGTAGTCGATGGCGCTTCTGCGTGGCAGCAGATAAAGAAAATTACCTTACCTCTTCTGAAACCAACGGTCATCATATTGGTTATTATGTCGCTTGGGAGAATGTTTTCTACTGATTTCGGTCTATTTTATCAGGTACCACAGGATACCGGTATGCTGTATGAAGTGACCACGACAATTGATACATTTGTTTATAGGGCGCTGATGAAAGATCATGATATAGGGAGATCCCTTGCGGCAGGATTTTGCAGTCGGTCCTGGATTTACCGTTGTACGATTAAATGCAATTGTACGTAAGTGGAGCCTGACAGTGCGCTGTTCTAATTAAATATAACCGGAGGAATTTATAATTATGGCGGGAAACCAAAAACGTTTTTGTATATTAGCTAATATTATAATAATTATTTTATGTATTACCGCAGTTATACCTTTTTTACTCTTAGTTTCATCTTCAATTACAGAAGAAGCTATAATTAATCAGAGCGGCTATTCTTTTATCCCGAAGAAAGTTGATTTTGCGGCATATAAGTATCTTTTTATGGCTTCTGAAAGTATCATAAAGGCATATGGGATGACCATAGCGGTGACACTTACCGGGACTGCCGCAAATGTATTCCTGACGATGTCGATGGGGTATCTTTTATCTAAAAAAGATTTAGTCGGGAGAAATTTTATATCGTTCTTTGTATTTTTTACAATGCTTTTTTCTGGAGGAATGGTACCTTCATATATTATCTGGAGTCAGGTTATGAAAGTCAGCAATACGATCCTGGGATTAATTTGTCCGAATCTTATGCTGAATGCATTTAATATAATTTTAATGAGGACATATTTTTCAACTAATATTCCACAGGAAATAAATGAAGCTGCCGAGATGGATTCATGCAGTCAGGTTGATATTTTATTCCGTATTGCAGTACCATTATCCAAACCTATGATAGCGACTGTAGGGCTATTTTCCGCGCTTGCTTATTGGAATGACTGGATTAACGGACTTTATTACCTGACACGGAAAAAGGAGTTATATACAATTCAAAATGTTCTTAATTCTATGGCATCCAGCGTCCAGTTTTTAAAGGATAACGTGAATACCTCTATTGGTCTGCAGTTTTCAAAAGGAATACCGACATTGGGGGTGCGTATGGCTATTGCTGTTATCGCTGTAATTCCTGTACTTATTATTTATCCGTTTTTCCAAAAGTTTTTTATCCGTGGTATTGTTATCGGTGGTGTTAAAGGATGAATATTATAAGTCCTTTTACATAGTAACTAAATTCAAAACATCAGGAGGGAAAAGAAATGAAGAGGGTTATTTCAATTTTATTGGGCATTGTAATGATGATTTCGCTGGCCGCATGCGGAAACTCCGCTACAGATCAAACCGCTAAGGACACTGCTTCCGGGGAGGAAGCTGTTGAAAATAAGGGGGAATCCCCTGAAGCGTCAGATAATCCGGCTGACTGGCCGGTTATTTCAGTAGATGTCTTAAGCTTTACAGATATGTTGGATCGTAAGGATGAGGTGCAGAAAGCTCTGAATGATTATCTTGTATCTATCAACGCAGGTGTACAGGCTGAATTTATCGTTAATTCCTGGGGAGATCGCAGCAACAATTTAACTATGCTGTTAACAGACAATGATAATCCAATTGACCTTTTTTGCTGGAGGTTCTATTCGAGTGTTGATGCACTGGTAAAAAACGATCAGGTTATCCCACTTGAAGGATATAAGGATACATATCCGGAGCTTTGGACTATGTTCCCTGAACCGGTATATCTGACATGCCAGATTAACGGGGAACAGTACTCTTTACCGAACGCAGATAGTTTCGGGAACTTCTGTACATATATGTTAAGAAAAACTGTCGCAGAGGAAATAGGGGTGGCAGATATGGATGGACAGGAGATTACTTTGGATGAATTAAATGAGATTATAACAAAAGCCGAAGAGGCATTTCCGGATCAGGCATGGTGGGGGGATATGGCGCCGTTATCGTTACTGGGAGTGGATAATCTGGGGGATGACTATTGGCTTGGTGTATTATTAAATCGTGGAGTAGGTGAAACGGAAATTATTAACTACTATGAGAGCGATGAATTCAGGGCATGGTGTGAACAGACCAGATGGTATAACGAGAACGGGATGGTTCCTGCAGATCCTGAAAATACGGTTCCAACCGGTACCTTATATGGGGATAATGTTACAAGTGGAGGATGGGTGGATGGATATTCGCTGGAATATGTCAGATCACTGCTTCAGGGCCAGGGTTCCACAGGGGAAGGAGATTTTGTTCTCTTTAAGCTGAATGACTATGTTGGGACAAATTCATGTATTTATAACGGCTGGTGCATTTCTTCACTATGCAAAAATCCTGATGCGGCAATGAAGCTTCTCAATCTTATGATGACGGATGAAAAAGTCTGCCGCTTTTTCACTCTGGGTATTGAGGGCGTTACGTATCAGGTAAATGATAATGGATGCGCAATGCTTGCAGACGGCGTGGATGACAGTACGGTCGGATGGAATTTATCCGCGCCCTGGTTCTATCCGAATCAGTGCCTCAGCATTCCTTACAATACCACCATGTCAACATATTATACAGATATGGAAAAATGCTGGTTTGATGAGAAGTCACAGTTTTCAAATGCTATGGGATTTGTCTTTGACAATACCGAAGTATATGATCAGGTCAAAGCCTGTCAGATGATTATAGATCAGTACCGTTCAGCATTAATTTACGGTGAGGTTGATGTGGATAAATATCTTACCAAGTTTAATGAAGAATTGAAAGCAGCGGGTATTGATAATATCATTGCCGAAAAAAATAAGCAATTCAAGGCATTCATGGAAGCCAATGGTATATAGCGTATAATTATATCAGGCCATCGAAAAATCGGTGGCCTGTAAAGGCATTATAAGAGATGGGCAGCAGAATAATAAATTATTTTACTGAAATAAAGGAGGATACAATGAAAATAAGAAGAAGGAGTTCACTCGTTCGGTTTTTTGCAGGTGCACAACACCCTGTTGATACGGCTTCTCCGGAATATTGTTTTATGAAGGCGGTCTGTGATGGTGATACAGAACAGGTATTATCGTTGTTTAGGGATAAAAAATTATTTGGAAATAAAAAAAGTGCTGTAGATACGCCCTATGGGAGATTTGAAGGTCTTTCAGGAATACGTGAATTTTCCCAGGGTTTTCTCACCCGTTTTAATGCAGTATCAGCATTTATGGTCCCGGCTGTGCAGACAATTGCAAATGGCCGTGCGGTGTTGGAATTTGATGTTAATTTTGAGGTGGATAAGGAAATAGAACAGGTTCCGATGATTTTGGTTGGTGACTTGAGAACGAAACAGACGCTCGATGAAGTTCGGATTTATTGTCATCATACATATGTCCCGGGACTTCAGGCATACCGCCGCCCTATTTTTAAGTCAGCGTACTTGGAAATGGGGGATCCGGATCTTTTGACGGGCGCTGTAAGAGAGTATTATGCAGGACTTCATCATGTGCCGGCGGTTGATGTGGAACGAATTTTGAAATGTATCAGTCCCTCCTGCAAATTTGGCGGATATGCGCCGTCAGATGGAGAACGTGATAATGATGGAACTGAAGACCTCAGGGCTTTTTATGAAAATGCGGCAACTTATATTCCAAGATGTGTTGCTATGCGGTATGAGACTATAACGGATAATGGAAAAACATGCGTACTTGAATGGGTACATGTAATCTCCCAAGCAGGGCAGGCGGAACGTGACAGAATTGCTATTTCAGGCATTGCTGCATATGAACGCGGAGAGGATGGCCTTTTATGCGGAATCAGAATTTGTGATTATGCAGGTTATGAACAGACAATAGACTGGAATCAGCTTGACATTACAAAGGATGAAGCACAGCGTATTAATTACGTTGACACATTTCCATCCGGCTGTGGATGCAAAAATCAGGAAGAACTGATATGAGGATGTCATAAAAATAAAAGAATTATACGAGGTGGACTATGGATTTTACTAAATTAACCGATTTTTTGAATTCAATTGAAAAGGCTTATGGAGTAAAAAGCACGGATTGTATAGTGACAAAAAACCATGAAATTGTTTACAGGCATATGACCGGCCATAAAGATTATGAAGGAAAGATTGCAGTAAGCGAAAATGATATGTATTATCTTTATTCCTGTACTAAAATAATAACCTGTACTGCAGTTATGCAGTTGATAGAGCGAGGGATGATTCATTTATATGATCCTGTATGCAATTATCTTCCTGAATATGAAGTTATGCGTATAGTGAATGATTTTGATGATAGCTTACCTCCGCATTTTCTAAAGTACCCGAAACAGTCGGATGCGTGCCATTTTTCCAACAGACAGATAAGAATTATTGATCTGATGGCAATGATGGGAGGAATGACATATGATGTTGCATCAGATGCTATAAAGGAGGCTCAATTAAAAACAAATGGAAAAGGTTCGTCCCGTGAATTGATCGCCGCAATAGCGGCGATGCCATTAATATATGAACCTGCCTCCAGATGGTATTATTCTCTTGCACATGATGTCCTTGCTGCAGTAATAGAAGTGGTCAGCAAAGAAAGTTTTGGAAATTATTTGCATGAACATATTTTTGGACCGTTGGGCGTTACAGATGATATGGTATTTTCCATGAATGATTCACAGGAAAGCCGACTTTCTGCAATCTATGAATATGATGTAAAAACGAATTGCATTGTTCCCTGTAAACGTGATGAGTCCTATAAATTTACCGAAAATTATGAAAGCGGTGGCGCCGGGCTTATCGGAACCGTTTCGGGATACAGCAAAGTAATAGATGCACTTTCATGCGGTGGTTTGGGTGCAAACGGAAAAAGAATTTTAAAGGAAAATTCAGTAAGGATGTTTTCTACAAGTGTTACTACAGGCCAGGCTCTGAGGGATGTACAGATTCAGGAAGGGGTAGAGTATGGATACGGTTTGGGTGTCCGTGTAAAAATTAATGCTAAAAACGGGCGCGGCCCAATAGGTGAGTTTGGCTGGGGCGGAGCTGCAGGGGCTTACGTCTGTATTGATCCGATAGATCATGTCAGTATTTTTTATGTGCAGCATGTTATGAATTTTCCGACAGGCGGGAAATTATTTCATCCATTGATACGGGATTTGGCATATGAAGGGGTTGGAATTTAAAATATTTGGATTACTGTAGGTTCGCCAAACATTTGTTACATTGACCATAAATAATCCTTTAGTACTTCGCTCGGAGTTATCCAACCCAGAGGCCGCATAGGAAAGTTATTATAATCCCTGCGGTTATACACCTTGAGCTGTGTTGCAAAGTCTTCGAAAGAATAGAACAAGTGTGTTGAGTAGAACCACCCATTGTCCTTCCTGTAGCTGCGCTCTATTTTCCCGCTATGGCGTGGTGTATAAGGACGAATTATTTTATGCTGTATGTTATGTGCTTCCAGACGATTTTGGATAAACGTTGGTATATCATTGTGTGAGGTAAAACGATTGGTAAGTTCTTTCCCATTATCCGCCTGGATACATTCGATCTGACAAGGAAAGGCTTTTACAAGGTGATTCATAAATTATGCAGAACTCCCAGAATTGTAATTATCAATGGTATAACGTCAAATATCCCGGATTCCCGTATGGCGGCGGTAAGTGCTTCCTGGGCGGCGGTAAAGCAGGTTTGATATCGACGGCGGGCTGAACATTCACTGGAAATAATAAGAAGAACGTAAAAGTCACTATGAAGGAATGAAGATATATGATACACTTTTCATGGCGGAGTGATTAGACATCAATGTGTAAAAAGCGATTAGACATCAATATGTAAAAAAGCATCTGACAGGGAGGAAAATTATGAACTGGGAGCCATGGACCGGCTGTTATAAAGCAAGCGACGGCTGTACGAACTGCTATTTCTACGGACCGTATGCGAAACGCTATGGGCAGAACACGATACAAAAAACGGACAAATTCGACTGGCCCATACGGAAAAATGCGAAAGGCGAATACAATATCAAAGGGAACAAAATTCTTGCGACCTGTTTTGCCACTGATTTTTTCCTTCCCGAAGCGGATGAATGGCGTAAAGAAGCCTGGTCCATGATCAGGGAAAGAGCAGATATAGATTTTTTAATCCTGACAAAGCGGATTGACCGTTTTCCGGTATCGCTGCCTGAGGACTGGGGAGAAGGGTATGACAATGTAAATATCGGCTGTACTGTTGAAAATCAGGAACTGGCCGACGCCAGGCTTCCCCTGTTTTTATCCTATCCGATAAAACGGAGGTTTATCGCCTGCGCGCCGCTTTTGGAGGCGATAGATTTGACGCCTTATCTGTATGGCGTGGAGCATGTTACCGTCGGCGGGGAAACGGGACGGGAAGCGCGCCTGTGTGACTATGACTGGGTGCTCAATATCCGTGAGCAGTGCGTGAAGGCGGATGTTACCTTCTGGTTTAAAAATACAGGCTCATTTTTCAGGCGCAATGGCGTAACCGAAAAAATAAACCCGTATAAACAGACCGGTATGGCGAAGGAATTAGATATAGATATTTTAAACGGGAAAAGGTTATTTTAACGGGAGGAAGCCCAGCATTTCATTCCCCGGGGCAAACCTGGCGGCGGGAAAGCAATTTTCAAATACGATTCGGCACGGAAACGGAGATATATGCAGATAGATGGACAGAAAAAAACTTGTCAGCGAAAGCATTGATTATATCATACAGCATTTGGAGGAAGAATTATCCCTGGATACCGTAGCTGCGCATTTTTTTATATCAAAATTCTATTTCAGCCGGATCTTCAGGGAAGAAACCGGGGAAACTCTCTATTCCTTTATTAAACGCTGCAGGGTGGATCAGAGCGCCGTGGATATGAAGCTGAATCCAACAAAGGCGATTACGGACATCGGTTTGGATTACGGGTACAGCTCTTCCAACTACAGTTCTGTATTCAGAAAGCGTCATAATACCTCGCCTGCGATGTTCCGGCAGTCCCTTGCGACGCGCAGCATGCCCGTGCCGTTTGCCCCGGATCGGATTGCCCGCTTCCAAACTGCGGAGGAATATGCCTCCCGGATGGAGCTTTTGGAGCTGGGGGATTTTTTTGTGGTGTATGAGCGGTTTATTGGGAATTATGCGGAGCTTGAAAAGAACTGGTATCAGTTTTTGGATAAATACAAGGCACTTTTACGGGAGGACACTATCCTGGCGGAGCGTTTTTTTAATGATCCGGCAATTACGGACCCGACGCAGTGTATCTGCGATATATGCATGTCGGCGGAACCGGACTGCGGCCTGGATAATGTAACGTGGATCAAAGGGGGAAAGTGGCTGGTTTATCATTTTGATGGTGAAATCAGGGATATTTTTGAAACACTGCAGGGGATTTTCAGCGTTTGGCTGCCTAAAAGCGGCTGCAAAATGGCGCAGCGGTACGGATTGAATATTTATCACAGCATCGACAGGGAAAACCACAGGGTGAAAATGGATTTATGTATTCCGGTCTGAAAAAAGCAAGAATTCAGAAGTCGGCAGGACAGCTTCCTCTCTATAATAAAGAAGGTTTGAAAAATCTTTTTTATTGAGGAGAGGAGGTTTTTTTATGCAATTTTTATACATTTGTTGTATCAAAGGAAATAAATGCAGATAACCGGAATGTTACACAGGATAAAAGGGAGAAAATTATGTTCGATATAAGAAAAATACAGGAAGATGTAATCTATAAGGCTGTCAAAGCCGAAAGCGATGAGGAAACCGCAAGAAAAGTGGTATATGGCGGGCAGCAGACAAAGGCAGAAAATAATCCAGAATGGGTAAAGGCGGCAATGCACCGCCTGGAGAACAGCTTCGATAGCGGAACCGTGAAGCAGATACGGAGGAACTGCCAGTGCGGTTACGGGATGGAGGAAAAGCTTGCGCTTGTAAAGGAGCTGAAGGCGGAAGCGTCAAACATAGAAGAATTTGCGGCTTCCGGGAAAGCAAGGGCGGCCGGGCTGTTCTGCAGGGATGGTGAACTGTTCTTACAGTTTGGATTTTGTCCCTGCCCTATGCTTGCCGAGGTGGAGAGGCTGGAGACAGACACCTGGTGCCAGTGTACCACCGGGTACAGCAAGGTCCTTTTTGAAACGGCATTTTCCTGCAGGGCAGATGTGGAGCTGCTGAAAAGCATAAAGATGGGCGACGATGTGTGTCTGATGAAAATCACGCTTCATAACCCTGACTGGAGATAAGGAGCGCGCAGGATAGATGCCTGCTGTTAAGGCATAATTGTGTGGACGTCACAGTAAATGTACAGACCTGCCTGGACAGTAACCGGGCTATGGGACAAAACGCAGCAAAAATTGTCATGAATGGTATTTTGTTTTCTGCTATGCTGTACTCCGGATGTTTTTAGGGACTGAAAGCCAAAGGAGAGAACAAATGGAAGAGATGGACAAAAAATGCGTGGGCCGGACGGCGGATATTGTTGTGCACGGGCTGACCCAGAATAATCTGAAGCATGTAACCTTCAGAATACCAAAAGAGAAAATCACAGTGTTTACCGGAGTGTCCGGCTCCGGTAAATCCAGTATTGTTTTTGATACCATCGCCGCAGAATCACAGCGGCAGATGAATGCTGCCTATCCGGCATTTGTGAGGTCAAGGCTTCCCAAATACCCGAAACCGGCGGTGGAACGCATCGACAATCTGACGGCCTCCATCATCGTGGATCAGTCCTCTCTGGGAGGGAATGCCCGTTCTACTGTGGGCACCATCAGCGGCTTATATGCCAGCCTGCGGCTGCTTTTTTCCAGGATAGGGAAGCCCGCTGCGGGAACGGCGTCCTACTTTTCCTTTAATGATCCCAACGGGATGTGCAAGACCTGCTCCGGCCTTGGGAAGGTCACAAAAGTAGATATAGGGGTTATCCTTGATCCGGATAAATCCTGGAATGAAGGCTGTGTAAAGGATTCCCTGTACCGTCCCGGCGCCTGGTATTGGAAGCAGTATGCACAGTCCGGCCTGTTCGACCTGGACAAGCCGGTCCGGGAATATACAAAAGAGGAATATAACCTGCTTCTTTACGGCTCCCGTGACGGCGGCGGAGAGCCGGAGGATCCGAAGGTACCCGGGCTGTACAATTTTTTTACAAAAAAGCTCCTGAACCGGGATATCAGCAATAAAAGCAGACATACCCGGGAAAAGTCGCAGAGCCTGGTGACAGAAACGGAGTGTACCGCCTGCCATGGAAAACGGCTGAATGAGGCCGCCCTGCGTTGCAGAATCAACAGTTATTCCATTGCGGATATGTGCGGGATGGAGTTGACGCAGCTGAGGGAGGTTCTGTCACAAATATCGGATCAAACGGTATCTGTGCTGGTGGATACCCTGATCGAGGGACTGGACAGGATGATCGAAATCGGCCTGCCCTACCTGCATCTGAACCGGGAGACGCCCTCCCTTTCCGGCGGCGAAGCGCAGCGGCTGAAGCTGGTGCGGTATATGGGCAGCAGCCTTACCGGCATGACCTATATATTTGACGAGCCAAGCGCCGGGATGCATCCCCGCGATGTGGGCCGTATGAACCGCCTTCTGATGCAGCTGCGGGACAAGGGCAATACGGTCCTGGTGGTTGAGCACGATAAGGATGTGATTTCCATTGCGGATCATGTGATAGACGTAGGGCCGCTGGCAGGCCAAAACGGCGGTGAGATCGTCTTTGAAGGAAGCTTCCGGGAGCTGCTTTGCGCCGATACCTTAACGGGAAAGGCCATGCGCCAGTCCCTGTCGTTGAAGCCTGCGCCCCGGCGTCCTGCGGGCAGCCTGCCTGTACGTGATGCCTGCCTTCACAATCTGAAGCATGTGGATGCAGACATTCCGCTGGGAATCATGACCGTTGTAACCGGCGTGGCCGGTTCGGTAAGAACCCTGATTTCCCAGGTTTTTGCAAAACAATATGAAGATGATATCGTGATGATAGACCAGGGACCCATCACGGCCACCAACCGTTCTACGCCAGCCTCGTATCTCGGTTTTTTTGATGAAATACGGAAGCTGCTGGCCGGGAAAACTGGCCGCGGAGAGCCTGTTCAGCTTCAATTCCACCGGGCGCCTGCCCGGTGTGCGGCGGAAAAGGCGTCATTGTGACCGAGCTTGCGTTCATGGATCCGGTGGTAACGGAATGCGAGGCCTGCGGCGGCGTGCGGTATAATGAGGAAGCGCTTGCCTGCAGGTATCAGGGAAAAAATATCGTGGAACTGCTGGGGCTGACCGCTTCCCAGGCAATGGAGATATTTGAGGATGCCAAAATCAGGAAGCACCTGAAGGTGATGCAGCAGGTGGGACTATCCTACCTGAAGTTAGGTCAGCCGCTCAGTACGCTGTCCGGCGGAGAGCGCCAGAGAATCAAGCTGGCGAAGAACCTGGGAAAAAAAGGACGCATTATTGTGATGGACGAGCCGACAACAGGCCTGCATATGTCAGATATCGAAAATCTGCTGAAGCTGTTTGATATGATCGTATCCCGCGGAAATACCCTGGTGGTAATTGAACACAATCTTGATGTGATAAAGCAGGCTGACTGGATCATCGACATCGGCCCCGATGGAGGGAAAAACGGAGGAGAGGTGGTATTTACAGGAACGCCTGAGGAGATGATCCGCGATGCCAAAACGCTGACGGCGGACAGCCTGCGGGCAGCGTGTGGTGTATAGCCTGATGGAGGGCATTATAAGATACATGAATAAGAGCTGCGCGAGCAGCTCTTAAAATATTGCGGGAAATAGGACGCTGTTTTGTAAGGGGGAAGAAACGGAGTAACAGTTCAGGCAGGTCCGTGCATTTACTGCGCAAACTGTGGGAAAACGTGATGGCAGCAGGCTTCCGCTCCTCACCGGAGGCGAGTTTTGATGGGCGGATGCAGTAACAGCCAGGCCGAATGCTGAGCTGTTACGAAAATGAACAGTAGTACTATATTTTACAATACAAATTATAGAATATAGTGTATAATTAAATAACTTGTTTATGATATTTCATTAAAAGAAAAGGAGAAAATATATGAAGAAATGCGTTTTATTCGTAATATTGGAGCCGTATGCCGACTGGGAGGCTGCTTATCTGTCCTCGGCCCTCTATATGCTGGGACGTGGAAGGTTTGAAGTTAAGACGGTATCCCTGACCAGGGAACCTGTGGCCTCTATCGGCGGTTTCCGTGTACTGCCTGATTATGATATTAATTCGGTCCCTTCCACATATGAAGCGCTTGTTTTAATTGGGGGACTGGCGTGGAGAAATGAGGAGGCCCGCAGGATCAGGCCCCTCGTTGATCAATGCAGGGAAAACGGAAAGGTTTTGGGCGGAATCTGCGATGCCGCCGCGTTTTTGGGAACCGTGGGCGCCCTGAATGATGCGTATCATACAGGCAATGACCTGAACGATTTAAAACAATGGGCGGGAGAGGCATATACAGGAGAACAAAGGTATGTTATGAAGCAAGCCGTCAGGGATGGAAAAATAATCACGGCAAACGGCACGGCTCCATTGGAATTTGCGAAGGAAGTGCTGTTCGCCCTGGAGGCGGCACCGGAAAAAATAATCACAGAATGGTATGATTTCCACAAGCTGGGCTGTTATAATGCAGAAATGCCCCAGGATGCCACCAGCTGGAACGACTGATCCAGTCGCTGCTGCGGATGGGAATACGCAGAGTTATAAAAAGCAAGTGTCTGATAAATCAAGCGTATAATAAACACACCGGCCCCAAACGGAGGGATTATGGCTAAAAATACAAGGAAGCATTCGGAAGCGGTAAGAAAAAAAGTACTGACGGCAGCAGTTATCTGTGCAGTCCTATTGATTTTGGCAGCAATCATCGGCACAGGACTTCTGAGGTCATCGCAGAAAGAGCAGAGAAAGAGGGAAGAAAAAGCGGGGGTCTTTGAACCTTATCAGCCTTATGGGCTGGTATACGACAAAAAAGAAGACAGACTGTATTTTAACGGAGAACAGGTTCGATATTTTGAGGATATTACCGATACGGACCGTTATATAAAATGGCCCAATAAAGCCGGTGCTGTGGATGTTTATGCAGAACGGGATACATTAGGGGCGCTTATCGGGGTAAGTTCCTTCAGCCAACAGGAATATGCAGACAGAACGCCGTCTTTGAAAGAAGCGGCAGGTGAGTTAGAAATCAGCATCAGCATCGATGGCTATACAGACGATGTGGAAGAGATGGTAAAAGAACGGATTGAGGATGCCTATGAGGTTTACGGTCAGTATGGATTAACATATAATGCAGATACTGATCGACTGTATTATCATGGCGAACTGGTGGGATATTTTGAGGATACATCGCTGAAGCATTATTTCGGACCGTTTGAGGACAGTATGGTTAAAATTTATGCCGTGCGGGATAAGCAGGGAAATCTGACAGGATTGGATATAGATGAAGGTACAAAATGATTATTTGTAACTGCTGTCAGATCAAAGAATAAGAAAATGATTCAGGATGGATTTTTACAGAAGTTGTAAAGTAACTGAACAGACACTATTTTTCAATAATACGGCGCAGTCAGGGAGGATGCCATGGAAATTAAAATTATAAATAAAAATAAGAAACAATTCATCGATTTACTGCTGCTTGCTGATGAACAGGAGTCTATGATAGACAGGTATCTTGAACGCGGAGATTTGTTTGCTTTATATTAATGATTTAAAAAGCATATGCGTAGTTACAGAGGAAAGTCGATACCTGCGAGCAAAGTATGCTACCTATGAAAAGTGGCAGAAGAATATGGGCTATGCCGGAAGGCTTATACAGTATATTTCCTCATTACAAAGATAAATATAGAACCATGCTTGTGGGAACAGGTGATGTCCACTTCCACGCTGCGGTTTTATGAAAATAATGGATTTACACTTTCCCACAGGATTCCTGATTTCTTTACAGATAATTATGATCATCTCATTTTTGAGGAAGGGGTACAGCTTGTGGATATGGTTTATTTAAAAAAAGAGTTATAGAGGGAACGGTGCACAGCGGTAACTTTGAATAAGCTTCTCCTCAATGAGCGTATAAGAGCCGTCCTAATGGCAGCAAAAGTCTGTTTTCTATAATCTTTTAAATAGATGTGAAATGGTTTCCGCTGTGTTATACTTTAATAAAAACAGCATATACCCTGCGGCAATCCGTGCAGGTTAAAACCACAGTGATAAAAGGAGCGGCTTATGCAGCACAGATATGATTACCTGTTTTCCTCGGCGATGAATATATACAAGTATCTGAATATTGAACTGACGCAGTTAAGGCATGTCATAGTGGGAAAGGAATGGTGCTGCACGCCCCATGACAATGTGAACCGGCTTTATATCACCCTGGACGGCGAGGGCGCGCTTATTACGGAATCGGGAACCCTTACGCTGCAGCCCTACCATATTTACCTGATACCGGCGAAGCTTCCCTTTTCCAGCCAATGCGATACCTATCTGGAAAAACTGTATGTTCATTTCAGGGTTTTCATCCTTCCGAATCAGGATCTGCTGTCGGAGCTGGATCACATTCTGGAGATTGACAGCTCCAGGGAGGAAATTGAAAGGCTTAAGGAGGTGCTCCACAGCGGCGATATTTCAGCGGTTCTGCCCTTCCGGCTGAAGCTGGATCAGATTATCCTGGGCGCGGTTCAGCCGTTTGTGGAAAAGTACTCGGACGATCTGTCAATCTATCTTAAATTCGAAAAATTTTTCACTTATACGACCACTCATATTTATGCGGACCTGTCGATAGGCGATGTGTGCCAGAATATCGGTACCACGCCCCGCAAGCTGGCGTATCACTACAAAAAGGCCACCGGGCAGAGTGTAAAATCATATCTGAATACCATATTGTTAAACCGGATTAAGTTCCTTCTTCAGACGACCGATATGTCTGTCAGGGACATTTCCGCCGAACTGCATTTTAATAATGAGTTTTACTGCTCCCGCTTTTTTAAGAACCAGGTCGGCATTTCCCCCCGGGAATTCAGGAAAACGGCAATATGAATAATGAAATGGCAATTCATGCAGGGAAGGAGGAATCCTTCCCTGTATTTATGTTGCCCGGACGGGAGGCAAAAAAAGTGATTTTGTAAAAAAGTGTATGTTTTTAGCCCCCAAATGCATGGACTCCGTATCAACAGGATGTTATCATAATCACATAGAAATCAGAGCCGTGATTTCAAACAGGTCACTGTAATTGGAGCTGCTATTATGCCAAGTTCAGAGTATTTATATTTTGCAGAAAAATTTCGTACCTCCCCCTTTGACAATCCTGCAGGATAGGCCGGGCGCTTCAGGAAGAGAAGAGCGCATTACTTCGGAGGATGCCGGCTGTCCGGGGTTTTACAGCACAAAACCCGCATTGGAAATCTACAGGCGGAGTGGCTGGTTCCGGAAGGGTGTCCGGGGAATAAAGCGATGGTGTATATCCATGGAGGCGGATGGTCGTTGGGAAGTATCCGTCAGACCCGTATTTTTCTGGCGCCTATGGCAAAAAAAATCGGTTTTGCTGCGGTACATTTCAATTACAGGCTGATGCCGGAGGATCCCTTCCCGGCAGGTATGGATGACTGTTATTCATTCTATTTAGGGCTGCTTGAGAAGGGCTGGCGGGCGCAGAATCTCGCGCTGGCGGGAGAGTCGGCGGGTGCAAATCTGGCATTGGCGCTGCTTCTGAGGCTGAAGGAGGAAGGGCTTCCCATGCCGGCGGCAGCGGTTCTGATGAGTCCGATTACCTTCATGGATACCATGGAGGGAAGCCATACGGAGATGGCGGATTTTGATTATATCCTTGCGGAGGACAGCTTTATTATAAGCGATGTGGCGGAGCTGTATGCACCGGGCCGGGATAAAACGCACCCATGGCTGTCGCCTCTTTACGGGGATCTGTTGGGGCTGCCGCCTATGCAGCTATATGTGGGAACGGATGAACTCCTTTTTGACGATGCCATACATTTTTACAGGAAGAGCCGCAGGGCGGGAAACCAGGTGGAACTGATAGTGGGGGACCATATGCCGCATTCCTGGCCGATTTTTATCGGGGATTTTCCGGAAGCGGAGGCGGCGGTATTGAAAATGGGGGATTTCCTCAGGCTGTATCTGCCGGAGGAGGAACAAAGGCTGATGTCGGCCTGTGATACAAAAGGAAAGGACAGGGGGGCTTGCGATGGCAATAAATGAGAGGGAAGGCTTATTTTCACCCTGTTCCGAATGGATTTGGCTGTTTGAGGCCCCGGAGTGCAATTGCTACGGGCAGTTTCAGAGAAGCTTCCGGCCGGCGCAGGCGCAGGGGCGGGTTAAGCTCCATATCAGCGCGGAAGGCCAGTATGCGGCTTTTGTGAACGGGCAGTATATTCCGTCGGCCCAATATGCCGATTTCCCGGATTACAAGGCTGTGCAGACGCCGGATATCACACCGTTTCTCAACAGAGGTGAGAATCTGCTGGAAATCAGGGTCTGGTATCCCGGCAGGGACAGCTCGGTCTGCCGCCGTGAGCCCCCGGGGCTTCGGTTTGAAATCCGGCAGGGGAATGTGCTTTTATGCGGCAGCGGCGGAAGCTGCCGGGCAAGGCTCCTTCCGGGCTATATACAGGGAGAGGTGGAAAACATCACTCCGCAGCTGGGAATGACCTTCCGCTTTGCCGCGGAACTGCAAAGGCGGCTGTTGTCCAAAAGGCGGCCCGATTGGTTAAGCGGCCCGTAAAGGAATTACTTGTAAAGGATTGCCGGAAGGCCCGGATCATGACGCAGGGGGTCTTCCGTATGGAAGCGGAGGGCAGCATCGGAGAACGGCTCAGAGAGCGGGGCTTTATTACAGGGAATTACCGGGTCTTGCTTATAATCCTGGTGAATATGGAAGGGAGCTGCCCAGGCCTTCCGGGCTGCATCTGAAGACAGAGGAGAAGGACGGATTGTTTCTCGTCCTTGATTTGGAAAGAATGACAAGCGGTTATCTGGCATTGGATATTACAACCCCGGTTCCTGCCGAAATAGAGATTGGCTTCGGGGAGCATCTGCAGGATTTGCGGGTAAGAACAAGCGTGGGCGCAAGATCCTTTGCCGCGGCATATGCTTCCGGGCCGGAACGCAGCCGTTTCGTGCACTATTTCCGCCGCCTGGGCTGCCGGTATCTGCAGCTGTTTATCCATTGCAGGGAGGCAGTCATCTATGAAGCCGGACTGCTTGAGGTACAATATCCGGTGGATGAAGCTCCGGTTTTTGCATGCGGCAGCCTGCTGCACACTAAAATTTATGAGACGGCAAAGCGGACGCTTCATCTGTGCATGCATGAGCATTATGAGGACTGTCCCTGGCGGGAGCAGGCGCTTTACGGCTTTGACAGCCGAAATCAGATGCTTTGCGGCTATTACGCTTTCGGGGAATTTGACTATGCGCGGGAAAATCTGCGGCTGCTTGCTCTTTCCCAGCGGGAAGACGGACTTTTAGAGCTGTGCGCCCCGGCGAGGGTGCCGGTCAACATCCCGAGCTTCAGCCTGGCTTTCATCGTTGCGCTGGAAGAATATTGCAGATACAGCGGTGACCTTGCCTTCGGTGAAGAGATGCTTGAAACCGCGGATAAAATCCTGGACAGCCTGCGCGGCCATATACATAACGGGACGGCCTTTTGCTATCAGGAGCCGGGCTATTGGAATTTTTACGAATGGAATGAACTGCTGGACGGGCAGCCCATGGAGCATGAATCGCCTGCGCCGCCGTCCGCAGATGCGGGGCTGCAGCTGTTTGGCCTTCTTGCACTGCAGCGGATGGCAGCCCTGTATGGATATCTGGGCCGGGACACCGGGGCGCTTATTCAGGAATGCCGGGCGCTTGCGGAAGGCCTGGAGGCCTTCTGGGATGAGGAAAACGGAGCATACGCCTCCTTCCTGCGTGACAATCAAAGGCTTCAGTATGCGGAGCTGATTCAGGCGCTGGCGCTGTACACCAAGGCCTGTCCGGCGCAGAGAAGGGCCGAGCTGCGGCAGGGGCTTTGCAAAGGCCGCTGGCTGGCTGCAACATTGAGCCACAGTATTTTCAAATACGAGGCGCTGCTGGAGGAACCTGATATTTATGGAGAGGCGGTGATTTGAAGGTGGGAAGCATGCTGTTTTCAGGAGCGACAGCCTTCTGGGAAACGGATCAGGGGCCGGAAGCCTTTGACGGGGCCGGCAGCCTGTGCCATGGCTGGAGCGGCATCCCTGTATACCTGTACGACGCGTACCTTTTGGGAGTGAAGCCGGAAAACCCGGGGCGCTGGCGGCAGGAGAAGCGGGTGGACTGCGGAGTCCACAGGGTGAACGGCATACTGAAATCCCCGCAAGGGTATATGGAATTCGGAACAAAACGGAAATAACGGAAATAAAAAAGGTTTTACCTCCAGACAGCTGGAGAAAAAATATATTTTATTTCATCAATAAAGGAGGAAGAGTGATGAAAAATGTACTGCTGCTGGCAAATGGGCTTAATCAATGACGGCCTGCGGCGGCAAGCCTCAGGAAAGCAGCCAGAATCAAAAGGATCAGGGGCAGGCGGAAGCGGTACAGACCGAAGGAAGCAGCACCGGACAGGAAACGGAGCCTGCGCAGGAAGCGCAGGGCGAAAGCGGACAGAAGGAAGATATCGTTCTCAGCTATTGGGCGCAGTGGAGCGAAAATGAGACACAGGCACAGGTCCTGAAGGCCGCGATTGCCCGCTTTGAGGAAAATAACCCGGGCTGTAAGGTGGAAGTGAACTGGGCGGGACGCGATGTCCGTGATATTTTGAGATCCAGTATTGATTCCGGCAACAAGATTGATATTGTGGAAGGTGATTTCAGCAAAATCACAGGAAACCTCGGCGAGGATTATCTTATGGATCTGACGCCGTATATGGAAGGGACGGAGTTTGAAAGCTCCATCACCGAAGGAATGGCTTCCTTTGCGAAGAGCTATACCTCTGACGGAAAATCCTGGTATTATATCCCTTCCCAGCCGTTCGTGGGGACCCTGTTCTACAATAAGGCAATTTTTGCCGAGGCCGGTATTGATAAAATGCCTGCCACATGGGATGAGTTCCTTGACTGCTGCCAGAAGATTAAGGATGCAGGTTATGATCCGATTACGGTGGATGATGCATATCAGCAGAGCATGTACGGCCATTATCTTGCCATGATCAAGGATGTTGACTGGGTGGGAGAGCTTCTGACGGATAAAACCGGCAAGCTGTGGGATGACCCGGCCATACTGCAGATGGCGGAGGATTTCCAGGAGCTGCGTGAAAAAGGATATTTTGCCAAGTCCGTGGGCTCCAATGTTTTCCCGGCTGCCCAGAACGGTGAATTTGCCATGGGCACCGCTGCCATGTACTATAATGGTTCCTGGCTTCCCAATGAAGTGGCGGAGATTACAGGTGATGATTTCCAGTGGGGCGCCATGTTCTTCCCCGCTCCGGAAGGCTCAAAATATCCGTACACCACTTATACCACAGGCTGCCAGTTCTACGGTGTAAACAAGGATTGTGAACATCCGGAGGAAGCAGTGGCTCTGCTTGCGGAATTTACATCAGTTAAGACCCAGCAGGCGCTTGCGGATGAAGCACAGTGTATTCCGGTCATTAACGGAATTACTCTTCCCGACAACCTGGTTTGTGTGGGAGAGCTTATGGAAGAAAGTACGGATGCCTTCGTATGGGGCGGAAGCAACCTGGAGGATGCGGATGTCCGCGCTATTATCAATGCATCGTTCACAAAGCTGCTTGCAGGTGACATTGATGCGCCGAAGTTTGTAGAGGAAATCAAATCCCAGCTGAAGTAATACAGTTACAATGCAGTAATGATATCAGGGGCTGCCGCATGAAGGGTACCGGTCCGAATGCGGCGGTCTTTCCCTGCTGAAAGGAGACGGAAGGTTGAAAAAAAGAGAAAAGCTTTTTATGCTGATATCGCTGGGACCGGCGGTGCTGTGTTTTCTTGTGATGTTTGCGTACCCCATAATCCGTACGGTTATGATGAGCCTGAATCAACTGCCCAGCATCAGCAGTGATATGGCGGACTGGAAATTTGTCAGGCTCCGGAATTATACGGAGCTGTTCAGAAACAGCGTTTTTCTGGCATCTCTCAGGAATATCGGTAAAATATGGCTGATCGGCGGTATCCTAACCTTATCCGTTGCGCTGTTTTTTGCGGTCATCCTGGCGTCAGGTGTAAAGGGAAAGCGCTTCTGGCGGTCTGCGATATATCTGCCTAACAGCATATCTGCCGTAGCATTATCCACCATGTGGCTGCAGTATGTGTTCCAGAATAAGTTCGGCATGCTCAAGCAGCTGTTCGGCACTCTGGGAATGGAAAAACTGGAGGAAATAAACTGGACCTCGCCGCAGTATTTGTTCTGGGCCATGCTGCTTTCCTTCGTTTATGGAAGCGTGGGCTATTTCATGCTGATTTTCCTGTCCGGGATTGAGCGGATTCCCCGAGATTTATATGAAAGCGCACGTCTGGACGGAGCGGACAGCTGGACGCAGTTCTGGCGGATCACCTTTCCCCTGATCCGGAATGTATTCCGTACCTGCGTGACCCTGTGGACAATCACCAGCGTAAACTTTTTCGTTTGGGCGAAAATGTTCTCCTCCAGGGCGAATGTGGAGACGATAACCCCTGTTTATTTCCTCTATAACAAGGTATTCGGTTCAGCCAATGCGGGCACAGTCCTGGATGTGGGGGCCGGTGCGGCGGTAGGCGTGCTGGTTGCGGTTCTGGTTTTGATAATCTATATTATCATGAACAAAGTACTGAGAGAGGAGGAGCTGGAGTATTGAAGAAAAAACGTACCTTTACCGTGCACCGTGCCCTGGAGGTGTTAAAATATATCCCTCTTGTCATCTGGGTGGTATTTTTTGTCTTTGCCTTCGGCTGGATACTTCTGGCTTCGTTCAGCCGACCCGGGAATTTTCAGGGACGCTTCTTGACAGCGGTGTCCATCTTGAAAACTATACCAATGTGTGGAAGGACAATAACGTGGGGCGTTACTTTATCAACAGTATACTCTGCAGCGCGCTGTCCTGCGCATTTATTATCCTTATTTCTGCCCCGGCGGCTTATGTCCTGGCAAAGAAAACGTTTATCGGCAAGAAGCTGACCTTCAATATTTTTGTGGTAGGCATGAGCATTCCGCAGGTTATGCTCATTATTCCGCTCTACTGCTGGTTTGTGCGCGCGGGGCTTGTGGGGCATCTGATCACATTGATT
>SCPN01001564.1_pt1 | contig 26342 bp, 30 predicted proteins | sample 6106831 | NCBI WGS metagenome assembly SCPN01 (sample SAMN10720447, study PRJNA508395) | human gut metagenome | isolation source: Participant 1, 0 month
CCGGAGCAGTTAAGCCTGTTTGACCTGCAATTCGAGGTGAAATCTGAGAAGCCGAAGAAGAGCATGGAAAAGCTGAAAAAGCTCAGTGCGGCAATGGGAGAGATCCGCGGAAAGTATGGGGCGGATGCGGTGATACGGGGCAGTGTTCTGGAGCGAGAGAAAAGAAGAAATATGAAACAGTTCTGAAAATTTCCCGGGAAACTTTCAGAGCTGTTTCCATGCCTTGACACCTAAAGAATCCCTGGAGTATAATGAGATGATATGTAGAAATATAAGGGGATAGAAAGGAGCTTCTTTAAACAATGGAATTTAAAGACAGAGAATTTATTCCGGTACTGCTTGGTGGAGATATCAATACTTACAGTGTTGCCCGCGCATTTTATGAGCAGTATCAGGTGAAGACATATATATTTGGAAAGTTTGCAACAGGACCGAGTTACGGAAGTAAGATCATCGAATATCATCCGAATCCGAAGATTGATACGGACGATTATTTTCTTCAGACAGTCAATGGATTTGCAAAAAAGCATAAAGACAAAAAGATTATGCTCATCGGATGTGGTGACAGTTATGTGGCGCTGATCAGTAAGCATAAGGCAGAGCTTGAGAAAAATATTATCGCACCATATATCGATTTTGATCTGATGAACAGTCTGCAGCAGAAAGAGACTTTCTACAAGTTGTGCGAAAAGCATGGGGTAGATTATCCGGGAACGATTATTTACGATCAGTCCATGGGACTGGATTTTGAGATGAATTTCCCGTACCCGGTAATTTTAAAGCCGTCTGACAGTATTTCTTACTGGGAGCATCCGTTTGCAACCCAGAATAAGATCTACACGATCAAGGACAGAAAAGAACTGGAAAAAGTAATTCGGGATATCTATGGGGCAGGTTATACAGATAAACTGATCATCCAGGATATGATTCCGGGAAATGATGAATATATGCGTGTTCTGACTTCTTATTCTGACCGGAATGGAAAAGTTAAAATGATGTGTCTGGGACATGTACTCCTGGAAGAACACACACCACACGGACTTGGAAATCATGCAGTTATCATCACAGAGCCAAACGAAGAGCTGATGATGAAGGTGAAGAATCTGCTGGAAGATTTGCACTATGTAGGATTCTCCAACTTTGATATCAAGTATGACAGGCGTGATGGCAAATACCGTTTCTTCGAGATCAACACCCGCCAGGGACGAAGTAATTATTATGTGACAGGATCTGGATTCAATGTTGCAAAATATGTAGTAGAAGAATATGTTTACGGAAAAGAACTGCCGCTTGAACTTGCAAAAGAAGAACATCTCTGGATGGCAATTTACTGCCAGAGAGAATCAAGTTGCTTTCAAATATATCAAAGAAGAAGCAAACCGTGAGAAGATGAGACGCCTTCTTAAGGAAAAGAAGATGGTCAATCCGGTATTTAAGAGAGGTGATTTTAAACCAAGACGTTATCTTGCTATGGTGAAGAATCATCTCAGACAGTTTGGTAACTTTAAGAAATATTACAGCTAAGAGAAGCTGAAACAGGGAGAATGATATGCTGAAAAAATTAGGTGTTATCGGCGGAATGGGACCGGAGGCGACAAGTTTTTATTATGCAAGAGTGATCGCGAGGACAAAGGCGGAGAGTGATCAGGAGCATATCAACATGATCATTTTAAGTCATGCGACAATGCCGGACAGGACACAGGCAATCCTTACAGGAAATAAGCTTCCGTTTCTGAAAGCGATCACACAGGACGCAAGAGATCTGGAGATGCTGGGAGTGGAAAATATTGCGATTCCGTGCAATACCTCGCACTATTTCCTGGAAGATATCCAGAAATCTACAAGTGTTCCGATCATCAATATGGTAGAGGAGAGTGTCAGATATGTAGTAGAGGCTCATCCAAAAGTGAAGAAGATCGGGATCATGGGAACAGATGGAACGATGCAGGCAAAGACTTACCACCGAGCCTGCGAAAAATTTGGAATCACACCGGTAGTTCCGGGAGAAGCCTGCCAGAAAGATGTGATGTCGCTGATCTATGATGATATCAAAAAAGGAAAGCCGGGAGACAAGAACAAATTTGACCGTGCTTATAATGATCTGAAGGCAAAAGGTTGTGATGCAGTAATTCTTGCATGCACAGAGATTTCGGTATTCAAAGAATATTATCAGGTACCGGCAGACTGCATGGATGCAATGGATGTTCTGGTAAGAGAATCCATCATCAGATCCGGCGCAGAGTACCGGGAATAATACCGGAAAGAATATAAGGGAGATAAATACCAGATGGAAAAATACACATTACAGGAGTACGCAAATCTGTTACAGAACCTGCGTATGATGAAAGAATTTTATTCAAATGGGGAAGAAGAAAAAAACGTAGGATATCTGACCTATGATTCCAGAGAGGTGACGGAAGGAACATTGTTTATTTGCAAAGGTGCGGCATTTAAGGCTGAGTATCTGGATGCAGCGATCGAAAAAGGTGCGATTGCTTATGTCAGCGAAGTAAAATATGAAACGAAAGAAGATGTTCCATATTTTCTGGTAGACGATATCCGTAAGGCGATGCCTCCACTTGCAGAGAAGTTCAATAATGCACCGTGGAAGAAACTGACGATCACCGGAATCGGCGGAACAAAAGGAAAATCCACTTCCGCTTACTATATGAAAGCAATCGTGGATGATTATATGGAAGCAACCGGCGGAAAGGAAAGTGCAGTCCTTTCTTCAATCGATATTTATGACGGAGTGATCAAGAAAGAATCCCATATTACTACGCCGGAGTCGGTAGAATTGCAGGAGCATCTGCGCCATGCCGTAGAAAGTGGTATTACATTTGCCGAGATGGAAGTATCTTCACAGGCGTTAAAATACAATCGTGTCGATAACATGCAGTTTGATGTGGGAATTTTTCTGAATATTTCAGAGGACCATATCAGTCCGATCGAGCATCCGGATTTTGAAGACTATTTTTCGTCTAAACTGAAAATTTTCGGAAAATCACGTTACGGAGTTGTGAACATGGATGCAGATTTTGCAGACCGTATTCTGAAAGAGTCAAAGGTCTGTGAGAAGGTGCTGACGTTCAGTACAAAGAATCCGGAAGCGGATGTTTATGGTTATGAGATCCAGAAAGACGGACATGAAACGGTATTTATGGTAAAGACAGAGCTGTTTGATGAAGAATTCCGTCTGACGATGCCGGGACTTTTCAATGTGGAAAATGCACTGGCTGTCATTGCGGCATCCATTCTTCTTGAAATCCCGAAGGAGTATATGCACAGCGGACTTTTGAGGGCAAGATCCAGCGGACGTATGGAGCTTTATGGAAGTGCAGATAAGAATCTGATCGCTGTTGTAGATTATGCACACAACAAGCTTAGTTTTGAAAAGCTGTTCTCTTCAATAAAAGATGAATATCCGGATTATAATATCGTATCGATCTTCGGATGCCCCGGAAAGAAAGCATTTATCCGGAGAAGAGACCTTGGAACGGTAGCTGGTCAGTATGCGAAAAAGGTTTATCTGACAGCGGAAGATCCGGGATATGAGCCGGTAGAGCAGATTTCCAAAGAAATCGCACAGTATGTGGAAGCTCAGAACTGTCCGTATGCCATGATCGAGGATCGGGGAGAGGCAATCAAAGCAGCGATGGATGAAGCAGAGGGAAAGACTATTTTCCTGATTACCGGAAAAGGAAATGAGACAAGACAGAAATATGGCTGTGAGTATCTGGACTGCAAATCAGATACACAGTATGTTAAAGAATATCTTGCCGAGTATGATAAAAAGCATCAATAGAGACTGAGAGATGGGTGGGTGTTCCTGCAAACGCACAGGATGCGTGAAAACGAAAGCAGGAAATCCACCCATTTTATATATTTTCATATCCGGTGTGACGTTTGATGGGAAACAGCATATTCTGAAAACAAAGAGTCCAAAAAGAGGAGCCTTATGAAGCTTTCGGTTCTGTTTAAAAGGATTCAGCATGCGGTGATCCAAATGCCGGAATTAGAAGAAGAGATGGAAATCCGGGGGATTACCTGTAATTCCCAAAAGGCAGAAGAAGACAGTCTGTTTGTCTGCATTCAGGGAAGCCGGGCAGATGGACATGATTATATAGAAGAAGCCTGCAACCTTGGGGCATCCTGCATTCTGATAGAAAAACTGGTATCTGGGGGAAGGATGCTGAAGTTTCCGGAAAATGTTGCCGTCGTTCTGGTAAAAGATACACGGGAAGCTCTTGCCGGGATCAGCAGGATCTGGTTTGGAAGTCCTGCTGATAAGTTGAAAGTGATTGGCGTGACCGGCACAAAGGGGAAAAGTACGGTGGCAGTGATGATCTGGGAGATGCTGGAAAGTATTGGCCAAAAATGCGGACTGATCGGTACGATCGGCCACCATCTTGGAAATTAAGTGGTAACTTCGCAAAATACGACTCCGGATGCCTTTACCATTCAGTCGTATTTTGCTAAAATGGTAGAAGCAGGTTGCCACTATGCGGTGATGGAGGTATCTTCACAGGGAATAAAGCAGCATCGGATCGATGGAATCTGGTTTGAAATTGCGGTATTCACTAATTTCGGGGAGGATCACATTGGACCAGGCGAGCATGCAAGTCTTGGGGAATACCGATATTACAAATCATGTCTTTTTGAACAGTGCAGGATTGGAATAGGGAATCTGGATGATGCACAGTGCAGCTATATGTTCCAGAGAAAATGTTGCACGAAATACGGATTTACCTGTCGGGAAGAAGGGCAGGAAAGAGGATTTAGAAACAGTCATGTACTGACGGCAGAAAAAATCAGTTTTCTGATGGAAGGTGGAGAACTTAAAACGGTATTTTATGCAGATGATAGAAAATATGAGCTTGCCCTTCCTGGAAAATTTAATGTGTACAATGCACTGGCTGCTTTACAGACGGTGAGCTGTCTTGGATTTGAAAGAGAAGAAGCAGGAGACGTGTTAAAGCATCTGGTGGTAAGAGGCAGGATGGAACGGGTAGATGCAGGAGAACATATCCTGTGTTACATTGATTACGCGCATAATGCCATGAGTCTTGCAAAAGTGCTTAAAATGCTGAGAATTTACGAACCAGAACGTATTTTACTGGTGTTTGGATGTGGAGGCAACCGTGCCGGACGCAGAAGAGGCGGGATGGGAAGAGTGGCAGGAGAGCTTGCGAATCTGACGATCATCACTTCAGATAATCCGAGATGGGAGAGCCGGCGAAGATTATGGCAGACGATTGAAGAAGGCATCAAAGAAACTTCCGGAGCCTATCGGATGATCCAGGATCGGGAAGAAGCAGTACTCTTTGCGGTGGAAATGGCAAGACAAGGGGATATCCTTCTGATTGCGGGAAAGGGACATGAAAATTACCAGGAGATCCAGGGAGTCAGGTATCCGATGGATGACCGGGAACTGGTGCGAAAAGCCGTCAGGCTTGCTGCACAAAAGAGACAGAAAAAGGAACAGACAGAATGTACGCAGACATTATTATAGATATTACACATGAAAAACTGGATAAAGTATTTCAGTACCTTGTACCGGAAGAACTGGAAGGAGATTTACGAACCGGTGCAGGCGTCATTGTGCCGTTTGGACGGGGTAACCGGGAAACGAAGGGGTATTTGTCGGTTTTTCGGAAACATGTGATTATGATGCGGAAAAAATAAAGGATATTCTGCGCACAGATACATCAAGTGTAGCGATTGAGGCAAGGCTGGTTGCACTTGCAGCGTGGATGAAAGAATATTATGGAGGTACGATGATCCAGGCATTGAAAACGGTGCTTCCAATCAAGCGTACCGAGCAGCAGAAGGAACAGCGGATTTTAAAAAGATGTATTTCCAGAGAAGCAGGCGAAAAGAAGCTGGAAGAATATCTTCACAAGAACCAGAAAGCGCGGGCAAGATTGATGGCAGCACTTTTGGATGATGAAGAGGTAGAATATTCTCTGATCAGCCAGAAGTTGAATATCACGCTGACGGTGGTGAGAGCGCTTGAAGAGCAGGGGGTTCTGGAAATCAAAATCATAAGATTTACCGTAATCCTGTGAAAGAAAAAGAGCAGCGCAGCATGTTTATTACCTACACGGAGGAGCAGGAAAGTGCAATCCGGACGTTTGAAAACGATTATAAAAAAGGGATCCGAAAGACCTATCTTTTATACGGTGTGACCGGAAGCGGCAAGACAGAGGTCTATATGGAAATGATCCGGCAGGTGGTAAAGGAAAAGCGGCAGGCAATCGTACTGATTCCGGAGATCGCATTGACTTACCAGACGGTGATGCGCTTTACAGGACATTTGGGGAACGCGTTTCCATCATGAATTCCAGACTTTCAGCGGGAGAGCGGTATGACCAGATGATGAGGGCGAAAAAAGGAGAGATTGATGTGATGATCGGTCCAAGATCTGCGCTTTTTACCCCGTTTCCGAGTCTTGGGCTGATCGTGATCGATGAGGAACATGAGGCAGCTTATAAAAGTGAACAGGTTCCCCGGTATCATGCGCGGGAGACGGCAATCCAGACGCCTGTAAACCTGGAAAGGGAGCAAGTGTGAATTACTGGGATCAGCAGCCATTCATGGAAGCATTTTACCGGTGCGAGCTGGGAGAGTATACGTTGCTGGAATTAAAGAGGCGGACTGCAAAAGCAGAGCTCCCGGAGGTCTACACGGTGGATATGCGTGAAGAACTGCAAAAAGGGAACCGTTCTATTTTAAGTGACAGGCTCCATGAGCTGATGGAAGACCGTCTGAAAAAGAAAGAACAGATCATTTTGTTTCTGAATCGAAGAGGGTATGCCGGATTCCTTTCTTGCAGGTCCTGCGGATATGTAGTAAAATGTCCTCATTGTGATGTTTCACTGGCAGCGCACAATAATGGGAAAATGGTGTGCCACTACTGTGGATACGAAGAAAAAAAGAAACGGTTGCAAAAAAATGCCCGTCCTGCGGCTCCCCTCATATCGGAGGTTTCCGCGCAGGAACACAGCAGATTGAAGAACTGGTAAAAAAGGAATTTCCGCAGGCAAGGGTACTTCGGATGGATCTGGATACTACAAGATCCAAAGAAGGACATGAAAAGATTCTATCTGCATTTGCAAATGAAGAGGCAGATATTCTTGTCGGAACACAGATGATCGTAAAAGGACATGATTTTCCAAATGTGACCCTGGTTGGCGTGCTTGCTGCGGATATGTCTTTATACTCGGATGATTTCCGGTCAGCAGAGAGGACATTCGAGCTTCTGACGCAGGCTGCGGGAAGAGCCGGAAGAGGGGCAAAAAAAGGAGAGGTCGTGATTCAGACCTACAGCCCGGAGCATTATAGTATCCAGACGGCAGCACGTCAGGATTATCAGGCATTTTATACAGAAGAGATGAATTACAGGGAACTGATGGGGTATCCGCCGGCAGAGCATCTGATGGCGGTACTGGTAGCCTGTGAGGATGAAGCACTTCTGGAAAAAGGAATGCACTATCTCAAATTATATGCAATGCGGATCACGAAGAACCGCAAGGTACAGGTGATCGGTCCGGCAGCTCCGGCAGTCGGAAAGGTCAAGGATGTGTACCGGAAAGTTTTGTATCTGAAGCAGGAATCCTATGAGATCCTGATTGAAATGAAAGATAAAATGGAACAATATATTGAATTGAACCGGGGATTTGCAAAGATGCGGATTCAGTTTGATTTTGATCCGATGAGTGGATTTTAAAAGAAAAGGCAGGAGGAAGAACAAATGGCAATTAGAAAAATCAGAGAAATAGGCGATGAAGTACTGACAAAGGTGTGTAAGGAAGTAACAAAGATGACACCAAGAACAACAGAACTGATCGATGATATGTTAGAGACCATGTACGAGGCAATGGGGGTAGGTCTTGCTGCACCACAGGTTGGAATTCTCAAAAGAATCGTTGTCATCGATATCGGAGAAGGTCCGGTTGTCATGATCAACCCACGCATCGTAGAGAGCAGCGGAGAACAGACCGGGGAAGAAGGATGCCTTAGTGTACCAGGTAAATCCGGTATTGTTACCCGTCCGAATTATGTAAAAGCAGTAGCACTTGATGAAGATATGAAAGAATACGAGATCGAAGGCGAAGGACTGATGGCAAGAGCAATCTGTCACGAACTGGAGCATCTGGACGGTCATCTTTATGTAGAAAAAGTAGAAGGCGAACTTCACAGCACAGAATACGAAGAAGCCTAGGCTGGAAGCGGGAGGTTAAGATAAGATGAAGATAATATTTATGGGAACTCCTGATTTCTCAGTCGGAACACTGGAAGCACTGGTAGAAGCAGGACATGAAGTAGTGCTCGCTGTCACACAGCCGGACAAGCCAAAGGGCAGAGGCAAAGAAATGCAGTTCACTCCGGTAAAAGAATGTGCACTTGCACATAATATCCCGGTCTATCAGCCAAAGAAGATCCGGGAACCTGAATGTATCGAAGAACTGAAAAAATATCAGGCAGATGTCTGCGTAGTCGTGGCGTTTGGACAGATCCTTCCAAAAGAGATTCTGGAAATGACACCGTACGGATGTATCAATGTCCATGCATCCCTTCTGCCGAAATACCGCGGTGCTGCACCAATCCAATGGGCGGTCATCAATGGAGAAAAAGTATCCGGTGTCACAACGATGCAGATGGATGAAGGCCTTGACACGGGTGATATGCTGGAGAAAGTAGAAATCACATTAGATAAAAAAGAAACAGGAGGAAGCCTTTTCGATAAACTTTCCGCAAAAGGAGCCGCACTCTGCGTCCATACCCTTGCAGAACTGGAAAAAGGAACCATTACTCCACAAAAACAGGGCGAAAGCACCACCGAATACGCAAAAATGCTCAACAAAAAATCCGGTGAGATCGACTGGACGAAAACAGCAGTAGAAATCGAACGCCTGATCCGCGGCTTAAATCCATGGCCAAGCGCCTACACCCAGTGGGAAGGCAAAACGATGAAAATTTGGGAAGCAGAAGTAGAGGATGTTGTAGAAACCATAGATACTCATGAGCCCGGAACGATCACAGAAGTCACAAAACACGGCTTCAAAGTTCAGACCGGTGAAGGCAGACTAGCCATCAAGTCCCTCCAGATCCCAGGCAAAAAACGCATGGAAGCCGATGCCTTCCTACGCGGATACCACATAGAAACAGGAGAAAAATTAGGTTAGAATTACAATCCTAAAAATTTGAGTTTTGCAAATTTAATAAATAGTTTTTGGTCTGCCAAACAAATCTAATTGGCGCCAAAAACGCTACTGCGTTTCGCGCCCTTTGCTTTATTTGTCCCATCGTGCACCGCACGATAGGACAAACAGCCGACACCCATTGAAAAATGTAGCCAGGAAGCGAAATATATTCGCTAAGCAGGTCATCGAAAACGCCGGCACTTAATAAGGCTGAGCGTTAGCGAAAGCCGAATTTAGTACCGCTACGTTTCCGGACTAGCCGAATAAACGTCCACCGGACGTTTATTTAGGCATGCAAAGCAAGCGCGAGCGGGCCTGCGTGCGAATATCTTTCGCTTCCGGGCGGACCCTTATTCAACAAGGAGGCAAACATGTACTACCCATATTATTTTGATCCAACTTATTTCCTTGTCATCATCGGCGTCATCATCTGCGCCCTTGCATCCGCCAAAGTGAATTCCACCTACGCTAGGTACGATCAGGTTCGCAACCACGCCGGGATCACCGGTGCGATGGCAGCGGAGCAGATCCTCAGGATGGAAGGGATTTATGATGTACAGGTGATGAGAGTAAGTGGAAAACTGACCGATCATTACGATCCGGCAAACCATGTACTGCGGCTTTCAGATTCCACCTACGGTTCGACATCGGTTGCGGCACTTGGAGTTGCAGCACATGAATGTGGACACGCGATCCAGCATGCAAGGCATTATGTACCGCTGACAATACGCGGAGCACTTGTTCCGGTGGCGAATTTTGGATCCGGGATTTCATGGCCGCTGATCATAATGGGATTATTTATCAGAGGAGAAATGTCTACATTGTTTATCAATCTTGGGATCCTGATGTTTTCATTGGCAGTGCTGTTCCAGATCATCACGCTTCCGGTAGAGTTTAATGCATCGGGAAGAGCACTTAAAATCCTGAAAAATTCAGGCATGCTATATGAATCAGAAGTACGTGAGGCAAGAAGTGTTCTTACAGCGGCAGCGCTTACCTATGTGGCGAGTGCAGCATCTGCACTTCTGCAGCTTTTAAGAATACTGATCCTGACAGGAGGAAGAAGAAATGACGACGAATAACCAGGGAGTAGGTACAAGAGAACTTGCACTGATAATCCTGCTGGAAATCGAGCGTGGAGAGAAAAGTCATATCGTGCTCAGACAGGTGCTGGAAAAATATCAGTATCTGTCCAAGCAGGACCGTGCATTTCTGACCAGGCTTGCAGAAGGGACAACAGAGCGGAGGATAGAACTGGACTATATTATCAACCAGTTTTCAAAAGTAAAGACAGAAAAAATGAAACCGGTGATCCGCAATATCCTGCGCTGTGCGGTCTATCAGATCAAATACATGGATCAGGTTCCGGATTCGGCAGCATGCAATGAAGCAGTCAACCTTGCTACCCGGAAAGGCTTTAAGAACCTGCGGGGATTTGTAAATGGGGTACTTAGAAATATCGCGCGAAACATTGATAAGATTGCGTATCCGGAGAATACAGAAGAATTTCTCTCAATAAAGTATTCCATGCCACAATGGATCATCCGTATGTGGGTGAGAGATTATGGAGAAGAGAAGACGAAATACATCCTGGAAGGTTTTTATAAAGAACGTGCAACAACAATCCGGATCAATGGAAATGCAACCACCAAAGAAGAGCTGATCAGAGAGCTGACAGGAGAAGGCATTCAGGTAAAAGAACATCCGCTTCTTGCGTCTGCGCTTCTGATCTCAGGCTATGATTATCTGGCAGCAATCCCGGCGTTCCGGGAAGGAAAATTCCAGGTACAGGATGCAGCTTCGATCATGGTAGCAGAACAGGCAGGAATCAAAGAAGGAGATTACATACTGGATGTGTGCGCGGCACCGGGAGGAAAAGCGCTCCATGCGGCACAGATCCTGAATGGGACAGGTATGGTAGAGGCAAGGGATCTGACAGAGATGAAGGTAGAGCTGATTCGGGAAAATATTTCACGGATGGGATTTGAAAATATCCGTGCAGTGCAGCAGGATGCAACCTGCTTCGATGCGGACTCTGAGGAAAAAGCAGATGTTCTGATTGCGGATCTTCCGTGTTCCGGTCTTGGTGTCCTTGCGAAGAAGACTGATCTGAAGTATAAGATGAACCCGGAGACGGAGACTGAAGTTGCAGCACTTCAGAGAGAGATCCTGGATACGGTCTGCCGATATGTGAAGCCGGAGGGAACACTAATGTACAGCACCTGTACGATCAGCAGGACAGAGAATGAGGAAAACGCCGGATGGTTTGCCGAAAAACATCCGGAATTTGACCTGGAATGGGAGAAACAGATTTTCCCGTCTGATATAACCGATGGTTTCTATATTGCTAAATTTATCCGGAGGGGCAGATAAAAAAAAAAGATATCGCTTCGTATTCATTTGAAGAGTTACAGGAAGAAATGCTGGCGATTGGAGAAAAAGGATTTCGCAGTCGACAGATTTATTCCTGGATTCATGAAAAGCTGGTGGATGATTTTGAAGAAATGACCAATCTTCCAAAAACTTTACGCCAGAAACTGGAAGCAGCATACGAAATACGAAGAGTCGAAATGGAAAAAAGACAGATTTCAAAGATTGACGGGACCAATAAATTCCTGTTTTGTCTGAAAGACGGGAATATGGTAGAAAGTGTTCTGATGAAATATAAACACGGCAACTCGGTATGTATCTCCTCTCAGGTGGGATGCCGTATGGGGTGCCGTTTTTGTGCATCAACACTGGACGGGCTGGAACGAAACCTGACACCGTCAGAGATGTTAAGACAGGTTTACCAGATCCAGAAGATCACTGGAGAGAGAGTTTCTAATATTGTGATCATGGGAACCGGAGAACCGCTGGATAATTATGACAATTTTCTGAAATTCATTCACATGGTCAGTGATGAGCACGGGCTCAATATCAGCCAGAGAAATATCACGGCGTCTACCTGTGGCATTGTACCGAACATCCGGAGACTTGCAGAAGAAAAGCTGCAGATCACGCTGGCACTTTCCCTGCACGGTTCCAACCAGGAAAAGAGAAGATCGCTGATGCCGGTGGCAAATAAATACGAGCTTCATGAGGTTCTGGAAGCGTGTGATTATTACTTTGAAAAAACCGGACGGAGGATCACTTTTGAGTACAGTCTGGTTCACGGCGTAAACGATACACCGGAGGATGCAAAAGAGCTGATGGGAATCTTAAAAGACAGAAACTGCCATTTAAACCTGATTCCGGTGAACCCGATCAAGGAGAGAAACTACGAAAAACCGGACAAAAAAAGTGCCGAGAATTTCAAAAATAAACTTGAAAAAAAGCGGGATAAATGTTACTATAAGAAGAGAAATGGGCTCAGATATAGACGGAGCCTGTGGACAGTTACGGCGCAAGACGATGCAAGGAGTATAAAATATGAAAATATTTTCTATGACAGATGTTGGAAGAAAACGTGAAATGAACCAGGATTACGTGTTTGCCACAGATGAGTCATTAGGTACGCTGCCGAATCTTCTGGTAGTAGCCGATGGAATGGGTGGACACAAGGCAGGCGATTTTGCGTCAAAATATACGGTGGAAGTTCTGAAAGAAGAACTGAAGCATACATTAAAGGATGGGCCGGAAGAGATTTTAAAAGATGTGGCTCAGATAGCGAATCACAAGCTGATCGAGAAAGCAGATGAAGACATTAATCTGGAGGGGATGGGAACCACTCTGGTTGCGGCAACTGTGATCGATCATACACTTTATTTTATAAATGTAGGTGACAGCCGTCTGTATCTTCTGAATAAGGATATCAGGCAGCTTTCCAGAGACCATTCCCTGGTAGAAGAGATGGTTCGTCTGGGAGGAATCAATGAGGAAGAGGCAAGACATCATCCGGATAAGAATATCATTACCAGAGCAATTGGAGTAAAAGAGGATGTAGAGGTGGATTTTTATGAATTCAGCCTCAAAAAGGGAGATATCATCCTGATGTGTTCCGATGGACTCAGTAATATGATAGAGGATGAAGAAATTTTTGCGATAGTTAAAGGGGCAAGAGATATCGTAGAAGCCGGTCAGAATCTGATTGACCGGGCGAATGAGAACGGGGGCAATGACAATATCAGTGTTGTTCTTGCAGAACCGTTTTCTGATGAGGTGAGTATATGGTAAAAGACGGGATTTATTTAAGTGGCCGTTATCAGGTTCTGAGCAAGATCGGAGCCGGTGGAATGGCGGATGTATATAAGGCGAAGGACTGTATGCTGAACAGATATGTCGCAGTGAAAGTCCTGAAAAAAGAATACAGGGAAGATGAAAACTTTGTAAAGAAATTCCGGTCAGAAGCACAGGCAGCAGCAGGGCTTCTGAACCCGAATATTGTCAATGTATATGATGTAGGGGAGGATCGAGGACTCTATTATATGGTCATGGAGCTGGTAGAAGGAATCACTCTGAAAGAATATGTGCAGAAAAAAGGAAAGCTTTCTTCCAAGGAAGCGATCAGTATTGCAATTCAGATGTGTACTGGTATTGAGGCAGCTCACAATCATCACATCATACACAGAGATATCAAACCGCAGAATATTATCATTTCCAAAGAAGGAAAGGTAAAGGTTACAGATTTTGGTATTGCAAAGGCGACAACATCGCAGACAGTCAGCACCAGTGCAATGGGATCGGTACACTATGTATCTCCGGAGCAGGCACGGGGCGGCTATTGTGATGAGAAGAGTGATATCTATTCTGCAGGTATCACCATGTATGAGATGGTGACCGGAAGGGTTCCTTTCGATGGCGATTCTACTGTTTCGGTTGCAATGAAGCATTTACAGGAGAATATTACCCCGCCTTCTGAGTATGCACCGGATTTATATCCGGCGCTGGAGAAGATTATTCTCAAGTGTACACAGAAGAGCGCGGAAAGACGTTACCAGAGTGCCGGAGAACTGATCCAGGATCTGAAGAGGGCGTTGGTCGATCCGAGTGGCGAATTTGTAGATATGGTTCCGATCCGGAGTATGGGAGATACGGTGATGATCTCGCCGGAGCGGATGGCACGTATGAAAAAGCGTCAGGGCGATGGTTATGATGACGAAGAGTATGATGATGGCTATGACGATGAAGAATATGACGAAAATGATGACTATGATGAGGATGACGAAGAGGATAATTATAACGGGGGCAGACGCGGTAACAGTAAAAATGGCGTAGATCCGAAGATGAACAAGATGATGAAGATCCTCATGGTTGCAGTTGCAGTGATCGTTGCATTTGCGCTGATTTTCCTGATCGGCAAAGCAGCAGGTGTGTTCGGTAAGCGTTCAGACAGTCAGATTTCAGTTTCCAATGAGATTGAAGTGCCAAATCTGGTCGGACAGCCGCAGAATGTTGCAGAGACGATGTGCGAAAAGAAGCAGCTGAAGCTGGAAGTAGAATCCGAGAAAGCATCAGATAAGGCAGCAGGTACGATTATTGAGCAGAAGACAAAAGCAGGAAAGAAAGTCAAGAAAAATACGGTGATCAAGGTTGTAATAAGTTCAGGACCGGAAAAGATCATGATCCAGAGTGTAGAGGGAATGGATGAAGATGCAGCCAAGAAAGCACTGATCAAACAGGGCTTTACGAGCAAGAACATTACTGTTACCAGTGAATACAGCAGTGATGTTGAAAGTGGAAAAGCTACAAGGACTGATCCGGCAGAGGGAACAGAGGTATCTGCTGACTCTAAAATCACACTGTATATCAGTAAAGGTGAAAAACAGCCGGACAAGGTGTCAGTTCCGCCAATTGTGGGAATGTATGTAAATGATGCGGTATCTACACTGAGTGCAAGCGGATTGTCCGATGGCGGAACGAGCAGTGAAGAATATTCAGATGATTATGCAGAAGGTATGATTATCCGTCAGAGCACAGATGCCGGAACGAAGGTGGCTGAAGGAACAAGTGTGAGTTATGTTGTCAGCAAAGGACCAAAGCCTGCAGATCAGGTGAAGGTACCAACTCTGACAGGAAAGACACTTGGAGATGCGATTTCAGCACTGAATGCCAGAAATCTGACTTATACAGAAGTTGATATTGACAGTGCAGAACCATCTGGAAAAGTTGTAAAAGTTGATCCGGGAGAAGGTACATCGGTAGATGTAGGAACTGCGATCACACTGTATGTAAGCAATGGCTCACAGGCAAGCAGTGGATCCGACAGTAACAATTCGGGCAGCAATAATTCCGGTAACAACTCAAATAACGGCAACAATACAGGAAATTAAAAGGACTGTTTTATGCAGGGAAGAATTATAAAAGGGATTGCAGGATTCTACTACGTTTATGACGTAGTAGAATCTGTCATTTATGAATGTAAAGCAAAAGGAATTTTCCGTAAGGAGAAGATTAAACCACTGGTCGGAGATCTGGTAGAATATGAGATCTTAGATGCAGAAGAGAAGACCGGTAATATCATCCGGATCCTTCCAAGGAAGAATGAACTGATCAGACCGGCAGTGGCAAATATTGATCAGGCACTGGTTGTATTTGCAGTGAAGAAGCCGGATCCGCATTTTAATCTGCTGGACAGGTTTCTGGTTATGATGGAGCGGCAGGAGATTCCGGTTATTATCTGTTTCAACAAGAAGGATATTGCAGATGAGCCGGAAATCGAGTCTCTGGAGAAGACGTATGAGGCTTGTGGGTACCGTGTGATCTTTGCAAGTGCCAGAGAAGGAGAAAATATTCTGGAGATTAAAGAGGCACTAAAAGGAAAGACAACAACTGTTGCCGGACCTTCAGGAGTTGGAAAATCCTCTCTGATCAACTGTCTTCAGGAAAATGTCAATATGGAGACCGGAAGTATCAGCAGAAAGATCGAGCGGGGAAAACATACTACCCGCCATTCAGAACTGATCCCGATCGACGAGGATTCCTATATCATGGATACACCGGGATTTTCGTCACTGTATACCAATGATTTTGGCAAGGAAGAATTGAAATATTATTTTCCGGAGTTTGATCAGTATCAGGGAGGCTGCAGGTTTCAGGGGTGTAATCACATCAGTGAACCGGGGTGTCTGGTAAAAGAGGCTCTGGAAGAGGGAAAAGTGCATCAGGTACGGTATGAAGATTATTGTGAGATGTATCGGGAACTGGAACAGAAGGAAAAAAGGAGGTACTAAACTAAAATGGAATATAAATTATCACCATCTATTTTATCGGCAGATTTTGTAATCTGGAAGAAGGTATCCGCCAGACAGAGGAAAATGGAGCGGTATATTTACATTTTGATGTGATGGATGGCGTGTTCGTACCGAGTATTTCTTTTGGAATGCCTGTGCTTGCATCAATCAAACCGGCGGTAAAGCAGATGATAGATACGCATCTGATGATCACGGAACCAATCCGTTATGTGGAAGCATTTGCAGAGGCAGGAGCGGATATTCTTACTGTACATTATGAAGCATGCAAGGATATACGTGCGACTCTGGACAAGATCAAAGCGTGTGGCATGAAGACAGGACTGGCAATTTCACCGGATACACCGGTGGAGGTCCTGAAGGAATTCTTTGGTGAAGTGGATATGTTCCTTGTGATGACAGTCCATCCGGGATTTGGCGGACAAAAGCTGATTCCTGAGATGCTGGATAAGGTCAGAACACTTAGGGCAATGCTGAATGAACGTGGACTTGAGACTGATATTCAGGTTGACGGAGGAATTTATGCATTCAATGTGAAAGAAGCACTGGATGCGGGAGCAAATGTGATTGTTGCGGGATCAGCTGTATTCAAAGGGAATGCAGGAGAAAACACAAGAGAATTGATGGAGATTTTAAAGAATTATGAGTAAGACAGTCATTATCAGTGGGGGAATGCTTGATGAGGGATTTGCAGAGAAGGTTCTTGAAGCAAATCCGGAGGCTTATATTATCGCAGTAGATAAGGGGCTTGAGTATCTGTATAACCATAAGATTGAGCCTCAGTATATTGTTGGGGATTTTGACAGTATTGATCCAAAGGTGATTGATTACTATCGCAAGGAGACGAATATTCCGATCCGGGAATATAATCCGGTTAAGGATGCGACGGATACAGAGATTGCTCTTCGGCTGGGAATTACACTGGGAAGCAAAGAGATGATCCTTCTTGGGGCAACCGGTGGAAGAATCGATCATTTGTGGGCGAATGTCCAGACACTTAGTGTGGCATGTGATGCCGGAGTAAATGCCTGCATTCTGGATGAGAAAAATAAAATCTGGGTAACGAATAAATCCTGTGTGCTGAAAAAGTCAGAAGCATACGGACCATATCTTTCTGTATTTTCTTTGGAAGGCGAGATTTATGATTTCAGTTTGGAGGGTACGAAATGGCCGCTCAATCATCATGATCTGATGCCGTGCGACAGTCTGACGGTGAGCAACCAGTTTGTGGATGATGAAGTGAAGATCAGTTTTGTAAATGGTCGGATTGTTATTATGGAAACGAAAGACTGATAAGAGATGTATAAGAAGAGAAAAGCCAGATATCATTCGAAAATGGTATCTGGCTTTTTTGCGTAAAAGATACTAGGTGTCTGAGATGAGTACTTTTTTGATTATAAAGCCGGATTTTGAAAAAATCACGAATCTGAAAAAGGGTTGGACACAATCCGGCAACATGCTGCAGGGAGTGCATCCGAAAGTGGCATAAAATGCGGTCGGGCAAGGAACTAAGTCAGGTGCTTATGGAGTGGCATCCTCTTTTGGAGGGGAAACTGGATTTATGATATTGTGGATTTTAGAACTTGTTTCTTATCTTTCGGTACTCTCTTGGGGAATATCCTTTCAGCTTGTGGAAAAGCCGGCTGAAATAAAGCTGATTATCATACCCGACGATTTTAGAAATTTCATTGATGGAATAGGTTGTTGTTTCAAGTAACATCTGGGCATTGTTAATTCGGATTCCCACAATAAACTGCATTGGTGTAGAACCTGTGTATTTTTTGAAGTTTCGGATAAACCAGCTGACACTCATTCCACGTGAGGCAGCATAATCATCTATGCTAATATTCTGGTTATAATTTTCACTGAAAAAGGTAACTGCGTTATCCATCTCGTGATCCAGGTATTCATTTTTCGAGATATGTTCCCTGGTCAGTTCCCGATGAAAGATGATAAGAAGATGACGGAGCAGAAGGACAAGCATGTCCTCATAATTATCTTGGCAACGCTGAAGCTCGATGATAATACGCTTGAAAATCTGTTCGTATTCCATAGAGGTTCCGACCTGAAATACACGCTCTTTATCCGGGAATCCATATTGCCGTAGGATATTTTTTACATTGTTGCCTGTAAAATGAATCCAGTATACTTCTGTCTTATCTTTTCCATAATATTCATATTTCTGAAGTTCCTTCGGTCTGTACAGTACAATATTACCGGCGGGGACAATCGTTTCGTTATCCACATTATCAAAATGAAAATGCCCACAACCAGCAGTGATATAGATAATCTGATAATCCAGGCGTCCCTCTTGGACGGTAGGTTGGTAACTTTGGATGGCTGGAAAGGCGGTAAGTACCGCAACTTCCTACAACCAGTGGGAGACTTTTGTCTTTGAAATCCATATGGGAGTGGTTTAAATAACCGGTATTCATATACATATGGTAGCACCTCTTTTCCTTTTTTGTTATTGTATCATTTAGTGCATATTTTGTCTAATCCAATCCATAGACATGTTTTGCAGATTAGGATAAGATATATATAGCAAAACAGAGAAGAGTAAACATAAAAGTAAAAGACAAGGTTTGCTGTGGAAAAACAAAGTGCAAAAAAATGTATATGTATTGAAGGAGAGGTATTTATGATTGTACCACGTTATTATGAGGATTTAAGCGTACTGCATGAAAATACAATGCCAGCCAGAGCCTATTATATTCCGGCATCCAAGAAGAATGGATAACCTGGTGGAGCACAGGGAAGAGTCAGACCGAATGCAGTTATTGAACGGAACTTGGAAGTTCCAGTATTTTAACAGTATCTATGATGTTCAGGAACCCTTCTTTGAGAAAGATTATGATACAGAAAATTTTGATGAGATTCAGGTTCCGAGTGTATGGCAGATGGCAGGATATGATACGCATCAGTATACAAACATCAGGTATCCGTTCCCATTTGATCCACCGTATGTACCACAGGATATTCCATGTGGAACATATGCACATACCTTTGTTTATCACAAAGATGAAAATGCACCAAAAGCTTTCTTGAATTTTGAAGGAGTAGACAGTTGCTTTTATGTATGGATCAATGGCTCTTATGTAGGGTATAGCCAGGTTTCTCATATGACCAGTGAGTTTGATATCACCGACCTCCTTCGGGACGGAGAGAACAGCATAGCGGTTCTGGTCATGAAGTGGTGTGATGGTTCCTATTTGGAAGATCAGGACAAATTCCGTATGAGTGGTATTTTCCGGGATGTGTACATTTTGAAACGCCCAAAACAGGCAATCAGTGATTATCATATTAAAACAAGAATTGAGGATATGCTTGCGAAAGTAGAAATTGAAATGAAATTCTACTCTCCGTTAAATGTAAAAATTTCGATTGAAGATAGAAACGGAGCAGTTGTAGCACTAGGAAGTATTGCTGAAGAAGGAACAGCTGTATTAGAAATTGCAAGTCCGGAACTTTGGAATACAGAAAATCCATATCTATATAAACTGATTCTTGAAACAGAGAATGAAGTAATTGTAGATCACATTGCATTAAGAAAGATAGAGATTAAAGACCAGGTTATTTATTTAAATGGACAGAAGATTAAATTCCGTGGTGTCAATCGACATGATTCTGATCCGGTTACTGGATTTACAATCAATACGGAACAGATTACAACCGATCTTACGTTAATGAAGCAGCATAATTTTAATGCGATCCGTTCCAGCCACTATCCGAACGCACCATTTTTCTATGAAATGTGTGACAAGTATGGATTCATGGTAATAGATGAAGCAGATATTGAAGCTCATGGTCCATTTATGATCTACAGAAAAGAAGACACTGATTACAATCGGTTCAAACGATGGAATGAGAAGATTGCAGATGATCCGGTATGGGAAGAGGCAATCGTTGATCGAGTAAAACTCATGGTGGAACGTGATAAAAACCGTTTCTGTATTGTCATGTGGTCAATGGGAAATGAGAGTGCTTATGGCTGCAACTTTGAACAAAGCACTGGAATGGACAAAGAATTTTGATCCAGACCGTATCACACAATATGAGAGTGCAAGATATCGTAATTATGATGAAACATATGATTACAGCAATCTGGATGTGTACAGCCGGATGTACCCGGCGTTTTCCGAAATTCAGGAATATCTGGATAAAGATGGAAGCAAACCCCTTTTCCTTTTGATAGAGTACTGTCACAGTATGGGAAACGGACCTGGAGATTTTGAGGATTACTTCCAGATGATTCAGGATAATGATAAAATGTGCGGCGGCTTTGTCTGGGAATGGTGTGACCATGCGATTGCTCATGGAACTGCTGAGAATGGAAAGACCATATATGCTTATGGGGGCGACCATGGCGAAGAAATTCATGATGGCAACTTCTGTATGGATGGATTAGTATATCCGGACAGAACGGTACACACAGGACTTTTGGAATACAAGAATGTTTATCGCCCGGCAAGGGTTTCCTATGACAAAGCGGAGAACTGGTGCTTCATAACTACTTGGATTTTGATAATCTGAAAGATTATGTGAAGATCAGCTATGAACTGACGCAGGACGGGCTTGTAATCAGCAAAGGTAAACTTTCAGAAGTTTCAGCAGCACCACACAGTGAAGGAAAAATAGACCTTAAAATAAATGTGCCAGAGAGTGGAAAATGTTATTTAAAATTTATTTACCATCTGAAAGAAATACCACTGGAAAGACCATATTCTTGGATTTGATGAAATGAGTAAGCCAGAAGGGATACAAAATGTAAACTTGCTGAGAAATGGCTACAAAAAACAGCATGGACTCTGAACTACAGGTGAATGAAAATGATACACAGATTCATATCAAGGGGCGTGAATTTGCTTATACCATAGACAAACGTACTGCACTCTTTACAGAGATGAAAATCGCGGGGCGGGAATACCTGAACCATCCGATGGAATTAAATATTTGGAGGGCTCCAACAGATAACGATATGTACATTAAGTCTGAATGGAAGAAAGCACATTATGATAAAGCTTATACAAGAGCTTACACGACAGAGGTCGTGCAGGGAAAGCATGGTGTGAAAATTACAAGCCATGCATCCGTTGTGGCAGAGACAGTACAGAAGATTCTTGATGTGACGATTACATGGAAAATAGAAACTGCTGGAAAGATTGATGCAGATATTGCAGTAACAAAAGATGATGAATTTCCGGACTTGCCAAGATTTGGTGTGAGGATGTTCCTGGATAAAAACTTTCAGCAAGATACTTTGGAATGGGACGGAAGTTATTGGAAAAAACATCAGGCTGCGAGCCACGGTTTGTATCAGGCAAATGTAGATGATTTGCATGAGGATTATATTCGCCCACAGGAAAATGGTAGTCATTATGATTGTGAATATGTAGAACTTAATAACAGCCGATATGGCATTGTGGTCTCTGCGGAAAATGCCTTCTCATTCAATGCTTCTTATTATACGCAGGAAGAACTTGAGAAGAAAACACGCATAATTATGAACTGACAGAATCAGATAGTGTAGTATTTTGTGTTGACTACGCATTAAATGGCATTGGTTCTAATAGTTGTGGCCCGGTTGTATTGGATCAGTACCGATTTGATGATGTATTGTTCCGGTTCCAGTTTACTCTGGTACCGTATATAAAGGGGTAATAAAATTTCAGGTGACCTGTAAACAAGGAAAGGATAGTCTGATTGTTATGTAAAGTCCGGATATACAGAGCAATCAGACAAAAACAGAGAAAAAATTAGAATTAGACATCATACTCTGTTAGACATCTTGAAATTCTAAGTGCGATGAAGATGAGGAGCAAAGAAATTCGATGGAAGAAAAAAAGTATTTAAAATGGTATAACAAAATTGGATACGGATCAGGTGATATTGCAGGTAATGTAGTCTATGCGTTCCTGACATCTTTTATGATGGTCTATCTGACGGACTCGGTAGGACTTGCTGCAGGTGTCGTGGGTACCCTGATTGCCGTATCAAAACTATTTGATGGTTTTACGGATATATTTTTTGGATCAATGATTGACAAAACACACAGTAAAATGGGAAAAGCAAAGCCTTGGATGCTGTATGGATATATTGGCTGCGCCATTACATTAGTCTGCTGTTTTGCGGTACCAGTCAGCTTGGGAACAACTGCTAAATATGCATGGTTCTTTATCTCTTATACACTGTTAAATAGTGTGTTTTATACAGCAAACAATATTGCTTATTCAGCACTTACGTCACTGATTACAAAGAACAGCAAAGAGCGTGTGCAGATGGGATCTTACCGTTTTATTTTTGCATTTTCAACAAGTCTTCTGATTCAGGCGATTACAGTTGGATTTGTAGATAAATGCGGTGGAGATGCTGCGGCATGGAGAACGGTTGCTATTATCTATGCAATTATCGGCCTTGTCGTAAATACGATTTCAGCACTTTCTGTTAAGGAACTTCCGGAGGATGAGGAACTTAATGAAGGAGAAGTAAAGGATGATAATGAAAAGTACGGAATGGTACAGGCATTCAAGCTTCTTGTCAAAAACAAATATTACATGATGATTTGTGGAACATATATTTTACAGCAGTTATATGGTGCCATGATTGGAGCTGGCATTTATTACATGACATGGGTGCTGAAAAATAAGAATTTGTTTGGACAATTTGCATGGGCAGTAAATATTCCTCTGATCATTGCCCTGATTTTCACACCGACATTAGTTGGTAAGTGGAAAGGTATGTATAAACTGAACTTAAGAGGTTATGTCTTAGCAGTTATCGGTAGAGCACTTGTTGTTGTTGCGGATATATGGGCAGTGTTCCGCTGATGATGGCATTTACAGCTCTGCTGCAGCCTTAGGCCAGGGACCATGGCAGGGAGATATGAATGCAGTTATCGCATCCTGCTCTGAGTACACTTATCTTACACAGGGAAAGAGAATTGACGGAACGATGTACTCTTGTACTTCTCTTGGCGTAAAAATCGGTGGAGGTATTGGAACCGCTGTTGTTTGATGGATGCTTGAGTTCAGTGGATATGTCGGAACAAATGCAACTCAGCCGCAGTCTGCACTTGATATGATGCAGTTCATGTATCTTTGGCTTCCGTTAATCTTTGATGTATTGATTATGTTTGTACTTTCAAAAATGAATGTTGAAGATGCAAATAAAAAACTGAAAGCAAAAAAAGGAATTGCTGCAGATGAAGTAACAGATGCATCAGACATAAATTAGAATTGACAGGAGAAAGCGTTGTCTGGTCGTTGTTCGATGAGACAGTGCTTTTTTATAAAGTGATAGAACTGTATTTTGAAAATAAAAAAGGACCACTTCATTTTTGTGAAATGGCCTTAAGAAAATATTCAGTTTTCACAAAATAGTCCTTTTAGTATTTATGCATGGTAAGGATGCTCAAAATATCGTTCAACTTAAATAGGTCAGTCATTCAGATATTTTTTTAGGTTGCTCATTTGCAATTCCTCCTTTCCTTATTTACAAGTTGATTATAAGATAGTGTGTAAGATTGCTTGCCAAATCGAAAGAAGATATAGACAAATATTGCAAAAGGGAGTATTTCATGCAGTTAAAATATGTTGACACAAAAGAGGAAATCATAGCGGTCAATAAGAAGTCAAAACATATTGAACCACATCTTCATAATGCACTGGAGATCGTTTGTGTAACAAGTGGCTCATTAGAACTTGGTGTCGGACAGGAACTATACCATATGGAAACAGGAGATATAGGCTTTGTATTTCCAGATGTTATTCATCACTATCAGGTACTGACACCCGGTGTAAATAAAGCGACTTATCTGATTGCATCGCCATTTACGATTGCCAAATTTGCAGATATCATGCAATCCATGGCTCCTGAATATCCAATCATCAAAGCAGAAAAAGTTGAACCGTATATAGAGTTATAAATGCAATTTTAGAGACAGAACAGTCGGATATTACTGTTGCACAGGCATATCTTCAAATTGTGTTGGCACGCTGCATAGGAAAATTAAATTTGGTAGAAAGAGCAGTGGGGAGCAACGATCTTATTTACCAGACAGTTTCCTATATATCAGCAAATTTTAAGAAGAAATTTTCGCTGGAAGAGATGGCAAAAGATCTGGGGGTGAGCAAATATGTTATCCAGACTCTTTCCCAAGACATTCCATAGAAACTTTAATCAATATCTTAACGATGTAAGGCTGAACTATGCATGCCAGCGTTTGGAAAATACGAGTGATTCTATTACAAATATTTGTCTGGATAGTGGATTTGAAAGTCAGAGAACATTTAACCGAGTATTTAAAGAAAGATATAAAATATCACCGATTACCGAAGTACATGTGTGAAAGATATGCTGTCATAAATATATGATTAATAATTAATAAATCTGATTATCAGTCCTGAAATAAGTATCTCTGGGTGGTATTTATAATATGGGGTAGTGGTTAATTATTATGTCATATGCTTCTAAATGTAATGTTTTGAGGGGAGACATGAGCAATAGGAGAAGTGGTATTTGCATCAATGGGTCCAACAAAAAGAATTAAACAATAAGAATGACCAAAGTGTTGTAATCATCATACTGGTTGCAACACTTTTTTCGACATTTTTTGAGAATTGTGGGATATCACATATCCGGTCACCGCCATGCTCCGATTTGATTTCTATACCAAAAATCAGATCGGATGAAAGATAATGGCTTATAACAAAACAAGTGAAGAACGAAAACGGCAAGCGAAAAAATTATATTTTTTATTCATATGATCCGATGATTTATGTTTCGGATGCTCATCCGATAGAAGTGATAGAAGATTAGAAAAAGATTGACAAGTTACCAATTGGTTACTACAATATAAGTAACCGAATGGTAACTGCCAAGAGGCATGGACAATTTTTGCATTCATATTACTTTTTAATATATGGATTTTATTTTAAAAGATAAATCCAACATATGCTGCAGCATTTAAGGAAAAATGAAAATATAAGGAGAAGATATGGAATCAGATAATATCATTAAAATCAGCCACCTGAATAATAAATAAAAGAGTAAAAGCGGTAAATGATTTGAGCTTTCATAAAAGAAAAAGGAGAATTGTTTGCATTTCTAGGAGTAAACGGCAGGAAAAGTACAACCATTTCTATTGTGGACTGCTGAAAAAGACAGTGGAACGGTTCAGGTAAACGGAATAGGACAAAGCCGGCGCACAGACAAAAAGGATGCTTGGTGTTGTATTTCAGGATAGCGTACTTGATAAACCGCTAACGGTGAAAGAAAACCTAAAGAGCAGAGCTGCTTTGTACGGCATTACAGGAAATGCCTTTGATAAGAGATTGATGACTACAGGATTGGTCGGATTTGATCGACGAGTTTTTAAACAGACCTGTAGGTGTGTCGGGAGAGTCAGAGAAGAAGAATTGATTGCCCGTGCATTATTGCATAGACCGGAAATTTTGATCTTGACGAGCCTACAACAGGCTTTGATCCACAGACAAAGGCAATTAATCTGGAATGTTATCGAGAAGAAAGGTGAAATTGAAAATATGACTATTTCTAACCACTCATTATATGGAAGAGGCTGCTAACGGGTATGTTGTGATTCTCGACAAAGAAGTATCGCAGCGGAAGGTACACCGTTTGAACTTAAAATGATTATGTACAGGATATAGTATCTGTTTATGGTGTTTCCGAAGATGAAATAAAGTCATTGAACAGAGAATAAAAAATACGTGACGGATATCAGATAAAAGTAGAAATAATGAAAGCAGCTACGGAGCCATTGTAGAGCATCAGGACCTATTCAGGGATCATGAAGCAGTAAAAGGAATGGATCGATGATGCATTTTCAGTCACAGGAAAAAGCCAGGGAGGTGAGCATTGATGAGAACAGCATTGGTGATTAATGAACAGGAACAGGAAACTATTTTTAAAGATAAAGGGATGTTATTACATCAATGATCACCCCCTG
>SCPN01000639.1_pt1 | contig 26318 bp, 32 predicted proteins | sample 6106831 | NCBI WGS metagenome assembly SCPN01 (sample SAMN10720447, study PRJNA508395) | human gut metagenome | isolation source: Participant 1, 0 month
CAGGTCCGTATCCGAATCCTGTTTTCAAAGCTTCCACCTGTTGTGAAAGAAGAAAGCATCTTCACCGCCCATGATATTTCCGGTAAGGGAATCTGTTACCATGATATCCGGGGATGCCTGAAGGACGTCATTTCCTCTCATAACGCATCCGCCATCTGCTCTTCCTGATTCTGCAAATTCGATCGGATACCCGTTCTCCTGCAGTTTCTTCAGAGCTTTCTCTGTCGACGTGCACCGTCACATTCAGGATACCAGCGGTCAGTTCTTTCTTACCACAAGCTTTTGCGCGATGAGGATTCCTGTAGATCGCATTTTGATCATTCCTTCAATACGGTCTTGTGCTGGATGTTCCTGTTGTATTAGCGATGAACATTTCTTTTGCAGTTGCCGGTGTTACACAGCGTCCTACTGTAGATACACCGATCGGGAATGGGAAGTGCATGGTAACTGCTCCGTCTACTTCTCCATTCTTCAGCATTTCTTCATCTTATCGATGACCTTCTTCATCGTTAGCCACTTTAACAGTTGTAACGCCTTCTGCTTCTAATGTTCCGATATAATATACATCAATTCCGTCTTTTGCCGCTTCAATTGCCGCTGCCATAGAGTTTTCTTCTCCATGTTCGCTTCCCATTCCGGTCAGTGCAACTTTCGGGCGCTTTCCGAAGCTTCCTGTCTCCAGTCCCTGCGCCATCTCCATAAAGGTGTCGGCAATCATTCTTTCAATACTATTTGCCATTTTGTTTGTCCACCTTTCTTATTCTTCTGTTGCCATGAGTGATGCTGCAAAATCTTTCATTGCTTTTGCAATCAGTCCTTTTACTTCTTCTTCTGATACACCACTGTTATCTTCTGCACCGGTATTTGCCTGGATTACAAAAGATACACCATCGAAGAGGTTGGTCATACGTCCAAGGAACAGACTTCCTTTTCCGATGATCATGACTTTATTGATCTTTCCAGCAAGGATATCTTCTCTTGCAAATCCGATGTACGGTACACCTGAAGGAATATGTCCCTGAGTCGGAGCCCATCCTGTCAGTCCGTGTTCTCCTGCGAAGCTTGCAAGTTCTTTTCTGTCAAGTTCGCCTCTCTTAACTGCAAGGGCTGCGATCATCTTGTAGTTAGCAAGCGGTACATCTCCGGCTCCTGCCGGTTTTGTGATATCCGGATTCTGCATTTCCGGAGAGAATTTATCGATATCTGTGATCTTAAGTCCTGCTCTTTCCAGTGGATCAGCTACAAGGCTTCCGATTACGTTCTGCGGAGCACTTCCTGTTCCTACTGTATGGCGTCCAAGGATATCCAGGTTGATTTCCGGGTTTACTCCATCGTTCTCTGCAAGGATTACACAGAATCCGCCAAGGCAGTCCTCAAGGATTGGAAGACCTTTCTTGACATGGTCTTTTCCGTTCATTCCAAGTTTTGCTGTACAACCACCAGCTGTTACAGCTACACATTTGTATGCGCCTGATTTTACGAGAGCTGCTGCTTCGATCAGTGCGTGAGATGGTCCGGCACAGAATCCACGGGAGTCAGAACCTGTTGCGTTCAAAAGTCCTGCAACTTCAGCTGCTGCTTTCGCAAAGTTACCACCACCACGCTGGTTCATATCTCCACATGCTTCCTCTGCACAGTCAATAACATACTCTACATCTGCTTTTTCGATTCCTGCGTTTCTTACACCATAGAGGAGGGCGAGCACGCTGGATGCCTTACTCATAATGTTTTCATGCATAACATGAGCTGAAAGGTTTGCATCAATGTCATGCGCTCTCTTTACACAGCCTACCAGTTTGTTTTCATGATACAGACCTTCAGCATGCTCTTCATTTACAAAGTGTTCGATTTCTGAGATTTCAAATCCCTCGATTACTTTTTCTACGATATCATCTGTGATGATCGGATCTGCTGCAAATTTTTCTTTTGTAGCTGCTACAAATCCTTTTTCAAGCATAACAACTTCGAACATGTCGCATGCCTGAGCTAAAAGAAGAAATTCGTCTTCCGGCATGATTTCACCGTATTTTCCGTAACGCTCTGCACCTTCTTTTACTTTATCGTAGTAAGGAAATTCAACCTGGGCAAGGTCGTCCGGTGTTGCATTTCCGATATATACCTGATTCGGCCAATAATTTACACATGTATCATATGACCGAAGATGATCTCTAAGTTCTTTTAAATATTCTGATTCCGGATTAACAACTCTTTCTGTTGTCTGTGTTGTTCCGTTGTAAACTACCATTTCCGGGGTATGTACGAGTACATATCCTGCTCCTTTAATTACACTGTTCATCGCTGGTTTCCACCTTTCCTGACATTCTCTTTTTACGAATGTCACCATCATTCATTTCTCCGTGATATGCGCGTATAATCTACCTGTCCTGATTTAAAAGATTTTGGGCAGAATGCGCTAAACAAGCTTTTATCAGAAGCGCATCACTGGCACGCTTCCGAGATGCTAGGCAATTCACTAATGCAATACCAGCATGTTCCCGATATGCCTGGCAATAAAACAGGCGACAGGAAGAATCCTGCCGCCTGTACCTCTATCTCAGATATTCCGCTTCGAAGGATAAATCCCTCTTTATCTTAGAGGTATTTGCAATATTCGTTGCGGATTGCTGACATTTCGTCTACGATATCATCAACATCAAGGACCATTTCCATCATGCCTACCTGTTCATCGTAAACAGCCGGGTCAAATTCTTTTTTTAACTCTGGTTCACATACGTGATAAGTTGTGAGTCCAAGCTGGACCCCTGTCAACGGACCTGCGAATGTCGGGTCTCCTGCTGTAACGGTTTCTGCAGCAAGTCCTGCTGCTTCTCCTTCAGCTGCGCCTACGATTACGACTACGTTTTCCGGGCCGTACTCCTCAGCAAATTCTTTTACCCTTTTCTGATTCTCCAGATCCATTGCGCCTGCGCTAGTTCAGACGAAACATTCTGTTGAAGAAAAAACTACATCTCCGCCAGCTGTCTTAACGCATTCTGCGATTGCTGGTCCCGGTACACCGTCACGGTCACCGATAATAACAACTTTTTTACCTTTTAAAATTGCCATGATGTCTTTTCCTCCTTCCTTTCTTTTAAAATTTTGTTTTGATAATAGTTTTACACGCTTTACGCGATTATATATTGTGAGCACACAGCCGGATCTCTGCCGGCTGTGCGCGGCTCACCTAATTAAATAATGATTAGATATATTTCTTAATCATTGCTTCGATGCTTTCCTGTGTAGCATCGTCTTTTACTACTTCTTCAACTTTTTCGCCATCTTTGTAGATAGCCATAACCGGAAGGCCAAGAATCTTCTGGCCGATTGCCAGACGACGAGCCTTTTGTTGTATTCAGAGATGTGAATTTAATCTTATCTCCGTATTTATCTGCCATTTCGTGTACGAACGGCATCAAAGCCTGGCACGGAACACATCCATCACCAAAGAAATCTACGAATACATAACCTTCTGCTTTTAAGACTTCGTCTTCGAATGTTTTCTTATCTACTTCTAACATGTCAAATGTCCTCCTCACTCTATTAAAAAGTGTTTATTATTTTAATTCGTTAATATACTTTTCTGCCTGTGTAGCTGCAATTGCTCCATCAGCTGCAGCTGTAACAACCTGTCTTAAGCTCTTAACGCGGATATCGCCTGCTGCGAATACGCCTGGGATATTTGTGTGCATATCTGCATCTGTTGGAATATATCCTCTTTCATCCATCTCAAGACCTGTTCCTTCATAGATCTTTGAGTTTGGAAGTGTTCCGATAAATCCGAATACACCAAACATTCCGTCATCTTCATCAGCTACGATCTTAGTGAGTTCACCTGTTTTCACATTTTTAACAGTCATCTCAGAAAGGATTCCGTCACCGCCAACTTCTTCTACAACCGTATCCCACATAAAGTGAAGTTTGTCGTTTTTGAAAGCTTTCTCCTGAATGGATTTTGCTGCACGCAGCTCATCACGTCTGTGAATGATTGTAACTTTTCTAGCGAATTTTGTAAGATACATAGCCTCTTCAACAGCGGAATCTCCTCCACCTACTACATATACTTCAAAACCTTCAAAGAAGTTTGCATCACAGGTAGCGCAGTAAGAAACGCCCTTGCCCATGAACTCTTTTTCGCCTTTGCATCCGATCGGTCTTGCAAAAGCTCCGGTTGCGATGATAACCGTCTTTGACTGATATTCAGCCTTCGCACTCTTCAGTACTTTGATATCGCCGTCCAGGTGTACTTCGTTAATTACATCTGAGGCTCTCTCAACGCCGAATTTTTCACACTGCTGTGTCATTCTTGCGATAAGAGAAGGACCGCTTTCCCCTTCTACGATCTGTCCAGGATAATTTTCGATGTCATCTGTGATTGCGATCTGTCCGCCATCTTTACCTTTCTCAATAACCAGTGTTGAAAGACGGCTTCTTCCTGCGTACAGACCTGCAGCTAAGCCTGCAGGTCCCGCACCCAGGACGATCACGTCATAAACTTTGCTCATAACGTTCTCTCCTTTTTTAATAAAATTACATGACCTTCTAACTATGATTTAGTTGTCAAAGATTGTCTGTCCGTCTACTTCTGTTGTAAGAGCTTTCAGAGCTTTTTCAACAAGGCCCTTACGAAGAGCATACTCTTCATCTTTTATCCAGAGCCGGATTTCCAAGTGGATGTGGAATAGCGATTGTAGGAACGATTCTGTTAGCTCCAACCGTCATAGAAATTGGAGTTACTGTACACATATGAACTACCGGGAGTCCTGCAGCTTCAATAGCTTTTACCATCGTTGCACCGCAACGTGTACAGGTACCTCAAGTGGAGGTCATGATAACTGCATCAACACCGTCTGCTATAAGTTTCTGAGCATATTCCTCAGCGAAAGCTTTTGCAGAAGCTACGGCTGTTCCGTTACCAACTGTTGTATAGAATTTATTGTGAAGTTTTCCAATAACGCCTTCTTCACGTTCGAATTCACGCATAACGTCTACTGGAAGTACACGGTCCGGATCTTCATTCGCATATACCGGATCATATCCGCCATGTGCAGTCTCATATGTCTCTTCTGTAAGATCCATAACACCTGTGATGTCATATTCTCCGTAATGTGAGGCATTTGAACTTTCGATGTGGTCCGGATTTCCTTTCGGAACGATTCCACCTGAAGTACAAAGTGCGATTGTAGCTTTGCTAAGATCTTTGATAGCTGGCTGTGGATCAACACGGTCGAATGTTGGCATTGGATACTCTGTCTCAAACGGCTTGTCTGCCAGTTTCTTAAGGAGCATCTTAACAGCTCTCTTAGATCCACGTTCTTTTTCGAAGAAGTTTACACGAACTCCGTTCGGCATGTAACCTTCCTGGCAAGAAGCACCGATTTTTTCGCCTTTAGCGATCTTAAGAGCAAGAGGAGCAAGTTTCTTAACTGCATCTCTCATACCAGCTGCACTGTTCTTTGTAGGAACAATGTATACTTTGTCTTTGAACATATCAGCACCTGGGTTCTCAACGTACATACCAGTTACTGCCGGGATTCCGAGTTCTTCCTGTACTGCATCACAGATAGTTCCGCATGCAACACCGTAACGTCCGGCGTTGAATGCAGGTCCAGCGATGAACAGATCAGGATTCTGGCTCTTAACCATTTCAAGAATATCAGCTTTTGCTTTTTCAAGGTTCTCATTGAAGTAAGAGTCACCGCAAACGATTGTAGCTATGATCTCTGCTTCTTCTCCAAACTGCTGTGTCAGAGCCTGTCCAGGTCCAACGATTTCGCCTACGCGAAGCTCTGCAGGGTAATCTGCTTTTTCTTCTCCACCGATCTGAGCGAAGAACTGGTTGATATAATGTACAACTCTAATTTTACTCATTATCTTTCGTCCTCCATTCCTAGCGTGCACTCAGATATCCAAATCCGGTTTCATTTGTAGCACCGGTAATGGCCTGAATTTCAACTTCGATTGTTCCATCTTCACGACGAGAATGTTCATTACCACCAGCAATGGTTGTAACAAAATCTTCTGTTCCGATTACTTTATCCATCTTAGGAAGTACGATTACCTGGTTAGCATTTCCACCGGTTACAACTGCGTCTGCAGCCGGATCAGCATCAGCAAGTGACTGAGATTTTCCATCACGTCCAGCATACTCATCTGTAATGATAACAGTCTTAACGCCTTCAGCCTCAATTTTCTTTGTATTCATGATAAGGTCTGTATCTGGGTTACCGAATCCCTCCTGAGATACGATTACAGCATCCAGGTCTAAGAGACGGCAAAGCTTTGCTGTCCAGTCAGAAGAACGCATCTTGTCTGCAAGGTATACGTTTTCGTTTGTAAGAATCTGGCAAACGAAGTTGATTGTTTTTCCGTGTTCTTCGAACAGGTCATGTACAACCGGGTTGTTTTCATGAACATATGTTGGGTTTTTATCACAAGCAGATACACAGTTACCGGATACGATAGCTCCGTCCATAACTTCTGTCGGGTTCATGATTGTAGAGAGTGTTCTCTTAGCATCTACTCCGTATACATATGTGTCATGAAGAAGTCCCTGGCTCTGTAACATCTGTACATAAGCAACTCTCGGAAGGTTCGGGAATTTTTCTTTTCCTTCCATGATTCCGTATGTCTCATATGTCTTTGTCTCGTCTGGTGTGAGTTCACGAGCAAGTTCTCCAAGGTAAACTGCTACTCTGAATCCAGCAAGACGAACAGCTTTTTCATATTCATGCTGTTTGATTCCTTCAACTGGTTCGCAAACAACTACTAAGTTGTTAAGTTTAGAGAATGTTGTATATTCTGCACCCGGGCCAGACATATCAATGATACCTTCCTGGAATCCAACGATCTTACCAGCTGTTACAACAGCCATTCCTTTTAATGCATATGTCTTACCACTACCTACAGTGTCAACTTTTGCGATAACGCCTGGGAAGACTCCCCCTCTTCCTTCAACTTTAACACGTGGTTCAATAACATCTTTAACCGGAGTGATACGAACGCTTTCACCTGGTTTTGCGATATCAAATTTAACATCTTTGATTTTTTCGTCCTCAAGAACGATTGCCTTTACAGCTTCTTCGTCAACATACAGAACACCATTTTCGATCTTTGATTCAGATGCGAACTGAATGTCGTTAATAAAAATGTGACCTACTTCTAATTTCACTGTAAATTCCCTCCTTTTTTGAATGTGTTTGTTGTATGCTCAAAAGTACACTAAACCGCATGTACTTCTACAGCCTTTTTTTAGCGCCAGCTTTCCGCTGACGGCAGAGCGCTTGAGATCAATGTGTAATCTACAAGCTGAAAGTCTGCATAAACCTGAGGTTTATAAAGATCAGACTTAAACTGAAATTTACCGCACGCCTGAATGGCGCTTGCAATGATCTGCATCGCCTGTGCATCCAGACCTTCCGGCGTTTCTGAGAGCATAACCGACTTATATGGAGTCTCATTCGGTTTTACGCTTCCGGACAGCGGATGTGTCAAAAGCCGGTATCCCTGGAAGATCATCTTCTGAACTTTTTTAAGTGTGTCCTCATAAGAAAGTTCTTCGTATTCCACATGATAATCTTCCCCCAGTTTTTCTTTTACCAGTGGATTATTTGTGATAATCATAAATCCAGTATTCATAGCCGCTTCTTCCTTTCGTCCCCTGTCCGTTTATGCGGTCTTTTTTGGCTCCCTGTGTCTGAAATACTCCAGATATTTTTTTAACATATATCTGGTATCAAAAAAGGACGCCAAAACAACTTCTCTGTTTTAAACGTCCTTTCTGTCTCCTTGTAAATTCGGCAATTCCGGATTCAGAGTGTAGTACCTTTCCCGATCCTTTTGCCTGAAAGTTTCACCATTCAACGAGCTTTACTGCTCTACGGTTTGCATCTTCGGCGACCATTTATCAAATATCTTTATAAATGATTCTCTCGCAGGAAATATCAACCTACTATCTAATTGACTGCATTTTTTATACATTTTACAGCATCTTTCTTGCTGACATGATTACTATAGCACACATTTATGCAAAATGCTAGTCTTTTTATAGATTTTTTTGTATATTTCTTATTGTTTTTTTCTATAACTATTTTTCAGTTATTATACAAATTATCTATTTGCCTTTTTTCTGATTTGGCAGGAAATTATTATAGTAATCGTCATGCGTCTTCTTAACAAGACCACTGAGTGCTACCAGTGCAATCGCATTCGGGATAACCATCATACTGTTAAAGCAGTCTGCCATATTCCATACAAGTTCTACTTCCTGAAGTGATCCAAGTGCTACGCAGATACATACAATGATTGAGTAAATTTTAACAGCTTTTGCTCCAAACAGGTAACGGATGTTTGCTTCACCGAAGAAATACCATCCGATGATCGTTGAGAATGCGAAGAATAACATACAGATCGCGATAAAGATCTCACCGAACTTACCATATAATGTAGAGAAAGCATACTGGCTCAGCTGTGCACCTGTAAGACCAGTCGTTCTTGAACCGGTTGTGATAATAACAAGTGCTGTCAGGTTAAGAATTACGAATGTATCAATGAACACAACCGATCATAGCTACAAAGCCCTGTTCAACCGGATGTTTTACTTTTGCTACTGCATGTGCGTGTGGTGTAGAACCCATACCAGCTTCATTGGAGAAGAGACCTCTTGCCACACCTTTCTGTACTGCAAGCTTCAAGGTTGCGCCCATTGCACCACCTGCTACTGCTGCCGGTTTAAACGCACCGACAATAATGTCATGGAATGCTGCCGGGATTGCTGTAACGTTTGCAAAAATTACGATCAAAGAACCTACTATATAAAATGCTGCCATGATCGGCACGATCAGTTCAGTAACTTTTGCGATTCGCTTCATACCACCTGTGAATACAAACAGAGAAACAACTGCTACAAAAATACCCATTGCAATCTTCGGAATTCCGAATGCAGTGTTCCATGATGCTGCGATTGAGTTAGACTGAACTGCATTGCCCATGAATCCAAGTGCAAAGATAATCAGGACTGCAAAAATAGCTGCCAGAACTTTTCCGAACGTTCCTTTAAATGCTCCTCGAATGTAATATACCGGACCACCGGTTACGGTTCCGTCATCACTGACCTGCTTGAACTTCTGAGCCATAACCGCTTCTGCGAAGATCGTTGACATTCCGAGGAATGCGCTGATCCACATCCAGAAGATTGCTCCGGACCACCGACTGCAATTGCAGTTGCAGCTCCGGCGATATTACCGGTACCAACCTGAGCAGCAATCGCTGTTGCAAGTGCTTGGAAAGAAGACATTCCGTCTTTTCCGGCATCCCCTTTCTTGCTAAAAAGTCCGCCAAAAGTTCTGTTCCATCCATCTTTAAAACCACGGATCTGAATAAATCCAAGCTTAAATGTGAACAGCAAGCCAATACCTACAAGTGCTATGATCAGCACCGATCCTGTTAGGACATCATTTACCTTTAATACTAAATCGTTAATACTCATACGGTAACCCTCCTTTTTAATAGACATCCCTTATAGTTTTTATCTGTTGAATCTATAATAACCTATTTATAGTTTTTATGCAATATTTTCAGTTAACTTATTTATTTTTTGTGTATTATCACCATGTTATTACGATAACATAATAAATTTGCTCTAAATAAGTGCGTTTTTTCGCGCTTTTCTGTGTTTGTCAAAAACTCAGTTTTCATATTTTTCGTCAAATTGTCTAATTAATGACGATTTAATATCTATGCATTTCCATGGGATTTATAGATTCTTTCAGATGAACGCATTAATTCTTTACTATATTGATATTTCAAAGAAGTTATTTTCAGACCATGAAACATAAATAAAAAGCAGGGAGCAATCTTCCGTCTTACCCGGAAATCTGCTTCCTGCTCTTCCATTCTGTTTATTCAGTTATTCTATACATTGATCTCTGCTTTTACACCAAGCAGCTCTTTATTTTCATCCAGGATCGGCCGGATCACATTCTTAAGGAATGCTTCGACCTGTTCTTTGGAACGTCCTACATATTTGGATGGATCCATTGTTTTCTGAAGATCTTCCAGACTCAGATTAAATGCATCATCTGACGCGATCAGTTCAAGAAGGTTGTTGTCCAGACCTTTTTCTTTAACATTCTTTCCTGCTTCCATCGAAAGTTCACGGATTCTTTCATGCAGTTCCTGACGGTCTCCACCAGCTTTTACTGCATCCATCATAATATTCTCTGTTGCCATGAACGGAAGTTCAGACATCAGACGTTTTTCAATTACTTTTGGATATACAACCAGTCCGTCAACGACATTCAGGCACAGATCCAGAATACCGTCAATCGCAAGAAAACCTTCCGGTACACTCAGGCGCTTGTTCGCAGAGTCATCCAGAGTACGTTCAAACCACTGTGTAGCAGAAGTGATCGCCGGGTTCAGTGCATCAATCATCACGTAACGGGACAGAGATGCGATTCGTTCGCTTCTCATTGGATTTCTCTTATATGCCATTGCAGAAGATCCGATCTGTGTCTTCTCAAACGGTTCTTCTACTTCTTTCAGATGCTGGAGCAGACGGATGTCATTGGAGAATTTGTGTGCACTTGCTGCAATTCCAGCCAGAATATTGGCAACTCTTGTATCCACTTTCGGGAATAGGTCTGTCCGGATACCGGATAGCATGCTTCAAATCCCATCTTCTTAGCAATCATTGGATCGATCTTATCAATGGTCTCCTGATCTCCCTCAAACAGTTCCAGGAAGCTTGCCTGTGTTCCGGTTGTTCCTTTGGATCCAAGAAGTTTCAGGCTTCCAAGCACATAATCAAGATCTGCAAGATCCATAGAAAATTCCTGCATCCAAAGTGTTGCTCTCTTTCCAACCGTTGTCGGCTGTGCCGGCTGGAAATGTGTAAATGCAAGTGTCGGAAGATCTTTATACCGATCTGCGAACTTTGAAAGTTCATCCAGAACATTAACCAGCTTTTTCTTAACAAGTTTCAGAGCCTCTGCCATGATAATGATATCGGTATTATCACCTACATAACAGGAAGTTGCTCCCAGATGAATGATCCCTTTTCGCTTTCGGGCACTGCTGTCCATATGCATATACATGAGACATCACATCATGGCGCACTACTTTTTCACGCGCTTTTGCGACATCGTAATTGATATCCTCTGCATGCTCTTTCAGTTCTGCGATCTGTTCATCTGTAATATTGAGCCCCAGCTCTTTTTCTGCAAAGTGCGATCCAGAGTCTTCTCCATGTCTTAAATTTCATATCCGGAGAAAAAATATACTGCATCTCCTTGCTGGCATACCGCTCTGAAAGCGGACTTACATACTTGTCGTATCCCATAGTCTTATCCTCCCTATTCTTCTGACTCAAACGCGTGGGAAATATCTTTTCCCGGAACGCGCATCGGGTAATTTCCTGTAAAACATGCATCGCAGTATCCAAGATCTCCAACCATGTCTTTCAGCTTATCTATTTCCATATATCCAAGAGAATCTGCTCCGATCATTTCACGGATCTGCTCCGTTGTATGTGAATGAGCAATGAGCTGATCATTCGACGGTACATCTGTACCAAAATAACAAGGATGTAAAAACGGTGGCGAACTGATTCTTACATGAACTTCTTTTGCTCCTGCTTTTTTGAGCATCTTGATGATATTTGCACAGGTCGTTCCACGGACGATGGAATCATCTACCATAACAATACGCTTGCCCCGTACAACCTCTTCAATAACATTCAGTTTGATCTTCACACTGGACTCTCTCTCTGACTCTGTTTCGGCTTGATAAAGGTTCTTCCTACATAACTGTTCTTGTGGAATGCCATACCGTAAGGGATTCCGGAATATTCCGAATATCCTTTTGCCGCAACCAGTCCGGAATCCGGCACACCGACAACCAGATCAGCCTCTACCGGATAAGACTGTGCAAGAGCCTTTCCTGCAACAATCCTTGCATGATATACATTGATGTTGTCGATTACGCTGTCCATACGTGCAAAATAAATGTACTCAAAAATACAACGTGCCTGCTTTTCAAGTGGAATCTGCATACTTTTGTCCGAAGATACTCCATGCTTTGTAAAGCTGACAATCTCTCCCGGTTCCACGTCACGGATAAAGTCTGCACCAACTGCTGCAAGGGCACAGCTTTCCGATGCCAGGAACCAGGTATTATCTCGCTTGCCGATACAGAGTGGTTTGAGACCAAATGGATCTCTCGCTCCGATCATCTTACGCGGGCTTGATACAACCAGTGCATATGCGCCTTCAATTTTCTTCATTGCATTCCTGACCGCATCCTCTGCCTTTGAAACCTCAGACGCCTCTTGCAATATGATAGGCAATCACTTCCGAATCAATCGTTGTCTGGAAGATTGCTCCGGTATATTCCAATTCATGACGAAGCTCGATCGCATTCGTCAGATTACCATTATGATCACCAATGTGTACCTTTCACATAATTCAGAACCAGTGGCTGTGCATTTTCCGCACGAGTTCCCCCTGCTGTCGAATACCGCACATGTCCGACGCCAAGGTTTCCCTTTAATTTGCCAAGTTCTTCCTCATCGAATACTTCATTGACTAGTCCTAGTCCCTTTCTGAAATGAACTTTCCGCTTGCCATAGGTATCTGTCACTGCAATTCCGCAGCTTTCCTGCCCTCTGTGCTGAAGGGCAAACAAACCATAGTACACTGACGGCGCAACATCGCCACCATCCATATCATAGGCACCGAATACACCACATTCTTCACCTAAACCAGTCTCTACTCTTTCAAGTTCGCTCATCGTTTTGTCTTCTCCTATTTGTTGTATCCGCTTAATTTTTACATAGAGAGTATAATACATGATTTTCCGAAAATCAATACACAGCCTTGAACTTTCTCCCGTACACTATGCTCTTCTGTACTCTTTTTTCCATTCTTCAAACAGTTCCTTTGACGGTTCGATGTTGATATTTTCTCTCACTTTTTCTATCTTTTCTGTAAGTTTGTTGTCAATTTCCAAAAGGATTTCATTGCCCATGACCATCTTCTGATATTCATCCTGCGGCATGTATCTGGAACTTGCATACAGGTAACCTTCGAGCATTTTATTATCTTCACAGATCTTATACGCCTTCTCATACATTCTCGCCGACTCTTCATATAGAAATGCTCTCCCATATGCTCCGGCAAGACACGCTGACACGCGACCATAAAAACGCTTATCTACCGAATCATCCTTTTCTCCGTTGACGATCGACATGTAAACCAGGATTGCCGATTCCAGTTCTCCACTTTCCATCAGCTTATCTGCTTTGTATTTCTGACGTTCTACTTCTTTCTGGTTCTTGAGTTTCTCCAGAACATTCTGGATGTGTGCCATTTCACCCGGTGTGTAGATTCTGGATTCATGTAGCACAAGAACCACAAATTTCTCCACGGAACCATGATTTCGGATCAGTTCCACCAGCTTTACTGCAAGATCCTGCATTTCCAGTTCATCTGCGATCCATCTGCAGAGCTGCTCATTCATGATCGTATAATCGATCAGATACAGATTGTTGCACAGATAATAACACAGCTCTTCCAGTGTACTGATCCTTGTATGGATCCTCGAAATTTCATAGGGATGTTTTGCCTTTTTCTTATGACAAAGAATTAAACTGCCCATTGCTGCCTCTAATTCAATGATCTTCTCAACCGGAATCCTGATGGCGCAAAAAATTCGCCAAATCCCATATCTTCAAAAATAATATGACAGGTCTTTTCATCCGAGAAGAATGTACTAATTTTCAGACGAAGCGCATAGTTTTTCCGGTCCGGCATACCTTTCAGAGAAACCGACTCCACAAGATGCCTGCCGGTCACCAGAGAATCTACATGGATCTCAATATCCTCTGTATCACCAAGAAGCACCTCGAACTGTCTGTCTGATTCGTACCAGTGATTGCCCCAGGATACCAGTGGGTACCAGCCTTCTTCTCCATTCACGCGCATCCGCACGGAAATCTGCTCGGTCAGTTTTGTCTCATCCAGGTAGACTGGTGCATCTGACTGTTCCTCTTTTCTGCGCTGCGCTGTATAACACGCTCCTTTACTGTACAGATTATTTCCCATAAACGCACGGCGTCCGTTACAGAGAACGCGCAGAGAATTCGGATACCAGTTATTTTCAAATCCATCTCCTGTCAAAAAGACAGAAGAGATCATCTTCTTGTTGAATACACTCTGGATAAAACGTTTAAAATGCTCATCTGCCGCTTTTGCCTTCTCAACATGCAGCACCGGATAAACTGCTTCCAGTTCTTCCATACGTGCATCTGCCACCTTGTCCACCGTCACAAAGCTTTCTCTGCTTTTCTGCGAACTGTTCTTCAGTTCCCGCAACATATATGCCCGGATCACATCCTCGTCACAGTAAAGTGCCGCTTCATACTGCCATAATTCTTTCGGCTGGTTAAACATATAATGACAGAAGCTTTCCTTGTAGTCCTGAACATAAATATTTTCCTTTGCCACTCCGAGTTTCTGTCCGATTCCCTTCAGCAAGACGCGGATGTCTTCGTTTTTCTCCGGGACTGTAAACGTGATGCTTTCAATTTCTTCAAATCCGTTCAACGTGTACTTTACAAAATCCGCCAGCAGCTGGACGCCTTCATATTCCTGTCCGTCTACCTCAATTTTCCTATTGCCAAGCGCACACTCCCAGATCCCTTCCACGCAGATACTGTCCCTTACCGTAGACATCCTTCTTGCCTGTCTTCCGTAAGTCCAGGTCTCTTTATAATAGTTCATCACCAGAGGAATCTGATTGTTCTCTTTTTCAATTCCGGTATCCACCGTCTCCGGTTCCTGTGTTTTTTCATTATAATAACTGATCTGACACATCTTTGCATTGATGTCATATCCTATAATACTTCCATGTGTCATGAAGTATTTCCTCCTTTAGTAAGCAACAAAAATATCCTCAGCAAGCTGTTTTTCTGTTGCAAATTCCTTCATCGCGATTGCCAGTGCTTCATTCTTCAGTGATGTCATATCATTCAGTCTTCCAAATTTTCCGATTGGTCTCACCTCACGCGGCTTATAGTCACTTTTTTCCGTAACCGTCACCTTATCCTTATTCGTCTCCGTAAAATAATAACGCAGAGATTCATCACCAAACAAAATAAAGCTCTTGATATAAGTGTCTTCATATGCCGGAAGCAGTATTTCTTCCTGATAATTCATATTATCACTTTCGCCTTTCCGTATCTGGTAGGAAATTGCCACTTTGCTTCCAGGTTTTGCGTGATATTCGATCATCGTCTTATCATAAAGCTGCACTTCTCTGAGCCAGTTCTCCGGATACTTCAAATAGAAAGAAAAATACAGCTGTTTTTCACACATTTCGCGCAGGAATTCCCGTAGCATCGGTTCCAGTTCCTGATGCACTTCCCTGCTGGAATAATATTTTAGCAGGGCGATCTTACAGATATCCGGAAGATCTTCCTCTTTGCGGTATTCATTTGCGATGATTACAAAAATACATCCTTTTACCTGGCGTCCGTTCACCACATATTCTCTTGAAACATAAGCAAGATATGCTCTCTTTAAACGGAAATACGTTCTTCCTTCATAATAATCCGCAAAAATTTCTTCCTCACCAAACATAGTTTCCGAGAAAAGCATCTGCGTAATGATTCTTTCTGAAAGTTTGTAGGTTGTAATATCATAATCTCTTGCCACATGCCAGAGTTTCTTCATATTACGGGTCGATCCACAATAATACTCAGCAAGATAAGACAGCGTCTGCTTATCATACTGATCTTTCAGAAACAGTTCAAAGCATAATGCCAGAAGAAAATCATCCTCCTCCGTACCTTCTTCACGCAGGCGCATACTGCACATTTTAAACACTTCTTTCTTCATCTGCATCTCCAGCCCGTGCTCTCTAAGCATATCCCAGGTCAGTTCTTTTTTCTCTTTCTTCCGTTCCTCTTCCTCATGCTCTTCCTGATATTTTTTGCAGATTTCCATATACCGGTTCTCATAGAACATCCTCATAGTCTCATATGGAATGGAATCAATGTAATGGCGGCCGTCTTTTGATTCCCAGACAATCCGTGCGTCTTTATTGTATAAATATACAATCACTCATCTGTACTGTACTCTGACTGATCGTTCCGTCAGGCTCGATCACCATGACAAACGCCATGTTCTTTACCGTTGTCTTAATCTCATAAGCATGGCAGATATCATAAACTGCCCGGATTCTTTCCGGTGTCATATCCCGCTCAGTACAGCAGCGTTTGTAAATAATATGCAGAATATCATTGATCCTTCGATTCTCAAGCTGCATCCAGGCAAACCGCTCCATCTGCTCTCTGTAAGCACTGTAAAGCTCACTGCTTTCTTCCTCACAGTTAATCAGATTTGCATACAACACCGCTGCTTTTTTATATTCCAGTGTATTTCCATGCCGGAAGTAAAGTAATACGGATTTTGGAAACTGTCTGTCAGATATTTGTCATCCACAGTCATCATATAATATTCAAAAGCTGCGCAATCTTCAGATCTTCTTTACTGCCAAGGCATACCACTTGAAGCATTCCGGTGTTGTCCGATTGCCACGGATCAGATGGGTACAAATTGCTGTCAAAATCTGTGGATCCGGGAAAATCCGATAAACCTTCTGCATCACAACATCCAGATTCTTATCATAAGTCCGCTGTTGGGATGCAAGGTTCGCCATATAAAGCGCAATTTCCTTTGTCAGAACTCCGTGCTTCTGCGCAAAATTGAGAATCTGTACTTCAAATGCCGAGAGCTTTTTCAGACAGGTTGGCTTCTCCAGAAAACACCGGTATGCCTGCCAGTACAGAATTACCTGGTTCGCACCGTTGCTGCAGTGGCGTTCCAGAACCTGTAATTTTTGCTGTAGTTTTATATTCCGGATCAATGTCAATCAGCATACACACAAGCTCCCATGAAGTTGGTTCTTTCATATATGCCTTATTCAGTTCTTCAATTGCTTTGTTAACCTGGCTGCCTGATTTTCTCAAAAGCGCAGTCAGATACAGATAATACGATGAAATGACCGAATCCTTATTCACTGAGAAACGGCTGTAATTGTAATCATCCAGAATACCACTGGCCTTGTCCGGCTCCTTACAGAGCAGGTTAAGATGTGCATCAAACAGTGGATAAACATCTCCGTCTTCTGAATATATATCCAGTCCCTTCAGTTTTTCTCTTGTTGCGTCCGCCCAGGCTGTCAGACCCTTTCCTTCCGCATTGCACGCAAGGAAATCCTTTATGATTGATGCAATCGTCTTATCTGCCACACGTCTGTTCTCTGCATGATCCTTGTGATTGGCCAACATTACCTCATAGGTCAGCGATTCATACGGACTTTCAAAAACAATCTGTCCATAATTATTTCCCGCATGAGCCTTTTCCGGATGAATGATATAACTGAAATCGAACAGATTTCCCACAAAATCGTCCGTTGTAAAGTTATCCCTTCCAATCTGGATAAAATCACCGCTCACATGCACCTTCACCGGCATAAATCCCCAAGTATTCTTTGTAAAATGAATAATCTCACGGGTTGCTTCTTTTAAATTGCGGAAGGTTCTCTGATTCCGTCCCATTGTCAGGAAAATACATTCTTTCTGTTTGATTCCGACCAGAAATTCTTCCATCGCCTGCTCACCGAGAGACCATTTCCTAATATTATCATAAAGTGCCTTTATCCTTGGCTCTTCATACTTTATCACGTCATAAAAATCGCGTGATCTGAAAAGACGGTGTGCCTCAATAAAGTTCTCCATCGCCAGCCTTTTAAAATCACGGATATTCTGTACTCTTCCACAGGAAGTCTCGACTGATGGTTTTTCAATGATCGCAGTAAAGTTTACCTCAAATTCTCCACCATTACATACAATCGTAAACTTTCCCTGTTCAACATGCCCGGGAGCAAGTCCGCTTCCATCATAAGTAAAACGGAGCTCCACCGGGTTGCCCTCAAATCCCTGTTCTTCTAAATGTATACGAAAAGAAGAAGAATATACAAGTCCTCTGATATCTCCTTCTTTCCTGTTCTTCAAAATGAAACTTCCCTGGCAGGACTCTCCTTCCCCGATCGTCATCTCAAGATTCGTTACCGGCAGTACAATCTCCGGATGAACGGTTCGAAAATCTCCTTTGGAAAATTTTTTTATTTTATTCTTCAAGCTTGCCACCTACTTCTGCATTGCATTTTTTCAAAAAGACATTATAATAAATTATAACATTATTCTGCATATCAGGCAATGCGGAATACCCGATTTTTTTAATTCACAGATTTTTGTTATACACAAAGGAGAATACTATTTATGGAAGCAAAACCGCAGTTTCATGGAAGTGACACCGCTGCTGTCGCCGCATTTTATCATGTACCGGTGGACGAGATCGTCTGCTTTGGAGCCAATGTCAACCCACTTGGATTATCCAAAAACCTGAAAAAAGATCTTGCTGCACATCTGGATCTTCTCAGTAGTTATCCGGACCGAAATTACACTACTTTGAAGAAAGTGATTGCCGATTACTGCCAGATTTTACCGGAACATGTAATCGTCGGAAATGGTTCTACCGAGCTGATCTCTCTCCTGATCCAGACACGGAAACCACAAAAAACACTGGTTCTTGGACCAACTTATTCCGAGTATGGACGTGAACTGGATCTGGTGGGAAGTTCCATCCATACTTACCTGTTAAAAGAGTCAGATCAGTTCCATCTTGATATCCATGCCTTCTGCGAAGAAATCAGGAAGGGCTATGATCTGGGTGATATTATGTAACCCGAACAATCCGACTTCGTCTGCTCTCAAAATATCTGAGATCCAGACCATTCTGGACTGCTGCCGGGAGGCTGGCTCTTTCTTGATGATCGATGAGACTTACGTTGAATTCGCACCGGATATTAATGAAATTTCTTCCATGTCTCTAATCAGCAGTTTTGATAATCTGATGATTCTCCGTGGCGTATCCAAATTTTATGCCGCACCTGGTCTCCGCCTCGGCTACGGCGCAACCAGTAACAGCCAGTTTCTTCAGGATCTTCTGCTGATGCAGAACCCATGGAGTCTGAACAGCCTCGGCGCTTACGCTGGTGAGAAGATGCTCCAGGATCAGGAGTATATCCGGAAAACACGAGATCTGATCCTCTCCGAGCGAGACAAAATGTGCACTGAAATCTCCAAAATCAATGTGCTGACTGTGTATCCTGCTTATGCGAATTTTGTACTGGTAAAGATTGAAAAAGAGGGAGTTACTTCTGCGGATGTATTTGAATTTCTGATCAATCAGGGTCTGATGGTGAGAGACTGCTCCAGCTTCAAAGAACTGGGCGGGGAATACTTCCGGTTCTGCATTATGGCTCCGGAAGATAATAAGAGACTACTTCAAGGAATACAGGATTTCTTTGCATAATGTTTCCTATCCCCACAAGAAGACCATTCACTAAATCGCCAACTCTTATTTCTAAAAATTTGAGCAGCACAGGATCCCGGCGCAAATGATATTGAATCGTTGCGACTAAAAGCGCACAAAAATAGGGGTGGTGTCCGTGTCCACACGAACATCATCCCCTTTTTTGTACAAGCTTCGGAGTTGCCATGCATCCGTATGAAACTGCCAGTGACAGTTTAATAGGTGACGATCAATATCATTTGCGCCGGGATCCGTCCCTCTTCACACTATTCTTTCAAAATAAGCGCCACAAACACAAGATCTTCTTCCCCCGCATTCTTGATGCCATGTCCATTTCCGTCTGCGCAGAAAGTCACATCACCAACTTCTACCGGATATTCTTTGCCATTATCATTGTAAATGCCTGCCCCTTTTGTCAGATAGTAAGTCTCAGTCTCTCCATGATGCTCATGATATCCGATCTCACATCCAGGTTTTAACGTTACTTCATTGAACATCTTGCAGTACGCGCCGAGCTGTTCACCTTTGATCAGTTCTTCCTTCAGGATATAGCCTGCGCCACCCGCTACATTTTCTGCTTTGATTGATTGTCTTTCTGATTTCTTTGTCATGACTCTTTTCCTCCTGTCTGATCAGATTTCTTTATCTGTCATTGTGACACGATTATTGAATTGCGTCAAGTGCCACAGAAATATCTGCGATCAGATCCTCTTTATCTTCAAGTCCCAGACTGATACGAATCAGTTCTGCCGGAACTCCTGCTTCTTTTAACTGCTCATCATTCATCTGGCGATGTGTGGATGTTGCCGGGTTCAGGCAACAAGTTCTGGCATCTGCCACATGGGTTTCAATCGCTCCAAGCTTCAGATTCTGCATGAATACGGAAGCAGCTTCTCTTCCACCTTTCAATCCGAAAGATACCACTCCACAGCCCCCGTCTGGCATGTATTTCTTTGCTCTTTCATAGTATTTGTTAGATGGAAGTCCCGGATAATTGACATAAGCAACCTTTGGGTGCTGCTCCAGAAATTCTGCGACAGCCTGTCCGTTCTCCACGTGTCTTGGCATACGCACATGAAGAGATTCCAGTCCGAGATTCAGGATAAATGCATTCTGTGGTGCCTGGATCGATCCGAGATCACGCATCAACTGAGAAGTACATTTTGTGATAAATGCGCCTTCTTTTCCGAATTTTTCAGCATAGGTAATTCCATGATAGCTTTCATCCGGTGTGCAAAGTCCGGGATATTTATCTGCATGAGCCATCCAGTCAAATTTACCACTGTCTACAATTGCTCCGCCAACAGCAGCTCCGTGTCCATCCATATATTTTGTTGTCGAATGTGTCACAATATCTGCTCCCCATTCAATCGGCTGCAGTTAACCGGCGTCGGGAACGTATTATCCACGATCAGCGGTACACCATGCGCATGTGCAACCTTTGCAAAAAGCTCAATATCCAGAACAGTAAGTGCCGGATTGGCAATCGTCTCACCAAACATCAGCTTTGTATTTGGCTGGAATGCCGCATTTAATTCTTCTTCTGTTGCATCCGGAGAAACAAATGTTGCGTCAATTCCCATTTTCTTCATTGTCACACTGATCAGATTGAAGGTTCCACCATAAATCGAAGATGAAGCCACAATATGATCTCCTGCTTCACAGATATTGAACATAGCAAAGAAATTCGCTGCCTGTCCGGAAGAAGTCAACATTGCAGCTGTTCCGCCTTCCATCGCCGCGATTTTTGCCGCTACGTGGTCGTTAGTCGGATTCTGCAGACGGGTGTAGAAATATCCGGATGCCTCCAGATCAAATAATTTTCCCATATCTTCACTTGTATTGTATTTGAATGTCGTAGACTGAATGATCGGAACCTGTCTCGGCTCTCCATTTCCAGGTGTATATCCTCCCTGCACGCATTTTGTTCCCATATGATAAGTATTCATGAGAAAGTTCCTCCTTTTTCTTTTACACATTTCCTCTAATGTATATTCATTAAGTATGTTTTCTATTATAGCAGAAAACGGGAGATTTTGTTTAAAAATCTCCCGTTTGTTTTATATTTTTCGCAGAATATGCAGTTTTTCTTTTATTTTCCTCTTACGGTTTACATCTCCCACACGGGATATACCCCTCTTTAATCAGTTCTTCTCTTGAACCTGTAAATGTTTTTTTATTTCCTTCTTTGATATCTTTTACTCCTGAACACTCCGGCGTATGGAACTTCTTTGTATTTTCATTCAACACATACGTCTTTTTCTCTGTATTTCCACTGGTTTTTCCCGTACCCGCTGACGCATCCGCATCGGAAAGCACTGCCTTTCCCGTTGCATAATCAATCGTTATTCCCGGCTGTACATTGTAGACATACACATTAAATTTCACACCTTCTCCATGATCCTCCACTGATTCTGCTTCCATTAAAACTCCGGATGCAACCAGATTCTCCCCTTCAAATACCGGTGTGACACGATACATTACATGATTATCTGTCTCTTTGATGTAGTCGGCAACCATATTTTCAAATGGCAGCATCCCATCCACATTCATATAGCGGGTTCCTGTAATCAGATTCTTTTCGTTTGCATTTTCTGCCGTCAGCTGATAGCCTATCAGATGACAACGGTTGTAAAGATATTTTCCATCCACATTGTCAAATTTTATTGTCTGCCACCCGGACGGTTTCACCTGTCCAATCTTTCCTCTTTTCCCGCTCGGCATCAGATCTGTCCCAATATTGGACGAGGCAACGCCGCATCGTCCCAGCTCATCCAGATCACTGTAGCTTTCATAAGACTGATCTGTCAGCTCATCTTCGGTAAAATCCGGTTCATTATCGTCAATCACTACATACGGTGTTCCGCTGTATGCCGGAATATTATCCAATGTAGCGCTCACCGGATCCTGGCTGCCACCCGCTGTCGATTCATTTTCTCCGCTACCTGACTGCCTTTCAACTACTGCTGCCTGACTGTTTCCATATGATGCACTTTGCGCATCTGCTCCACCTGTGCCACACGCTGTCAGAAACAATGCAAACGTCAGAAGCAGCACACCTCTCATTTTCCCAATTTTCTTCTTCATAACAATCCCTGCCTGTTGTAAATTTCTTTTGTAATCTTCTCATGGGAGTAACCGGAAAAATCTTTTCTCTCTTCCAGTCTCCACTTGCTTAAATCTACCTCAAAAAATACATCTGCCGGATAATCCCGGTTCCATTTATACAGAACAATCTCTGTAATCTTCCCCTCATATCCAGCCAGATTCTCCCTCTCAACAAAACAGAAATCCTCTTCTTCTGCCTTTTCCAGAAAATCCCGGTCAACCTTCCACATTTTTTCATCCTCCAGTCGCCCTGCGTCCTGTATTTTCTTCCCAGTCCCAGTTTCCCGGCATACCTCTTCTTTTGCTTTAAAGACTTCTTTAAAAAGCTTATCTGTCTCCGGCGCCATCCAGAGCACATTCCCTCTCGTCATCTCAAGAATATCCTCTGACACCATCCGGTCCCGGCTCACTCTCCTGCCATTAAAGCATATCCCCATCCGGTTATCCACACATACAATAGTTTTCACACTACAAAACTCCTTCCCCGCAATTCCGTGCCAATATCCGAAATTCTCTACACAGATTCACATTCTTTTGCCACTGTAGCGTCCGTCTCGTCCCTGCATTTTCCATAACACAAACAGGCAGAGAATCCAATCCCTGCCTGTCCGTATTCATAACATCTTATTCAACTTTCGCAATATCAATCAGTGTAAGCTGACGGATATCTGTATTTTCCAGACTTGTCACAAGTGCTCTTGCCGTATCCATAGCTGTCAGTACATTGACACCTGTCTCGATTGCATTACGACGGATTACAAATCCATCATCTTGCGATCTCTGTTCCTGGGAGAGTATCAATTACAGGTCGATCTCGTGTCCAAGGATCAGATCCATCAGATTCGGTGATTCCTGCTCAATCTTATTGACCGGAATTGCTTTTACGCCGCCTTCTTTTAATGCATCAGCTGTACCGCGTGTTGCAAAGATACGATAGCCGAGTGCATCAAATCTGCGTCCGATCTCAACAGCCTCTCCCTTATCCTCATCACGAACAGTCATGATCATGTTCTTATATTTTGGAAGGTTGATTCCAGCTCCAAGGAACGCTTTGTAAAGTGCCTCGTTAAATGTAGTTGCAATTCCCAGGCACTCACCTGTAGACTTCATTTCCGGTCCAAGGCTGATATCTGCACCACGGATCTTCTCAAATGAGAATACCGGCATCTTGATTGCAATATAATCAGCTTCTTTCTGAAGTCCCGGTGTGTAACCCATTTCTCTGATCTTATGTCCGATGATCGCTCTTGTAGCAAGCGGAACGATCGGAATACCTGTTACCTTACTGATATAAGGAACGGTACGACTTGAACGTGGGTTTACTTCGATGACATAAACATCTTCGCCACATACGATGAACTGGATGTTGATCATACCAATTACGTGAAGGGCTTTTGCAAGACGCTTTGTATATTCTTCAATTTTACGCTTTGTCACTTCAGAAATGCTCTGCGCAGGATATACAGAGATACTGTCTCCTGAATGGATTCCGGCACGCTCGATGTGCTCCATAATACCAGGGATCAGAATGTCTGTTCCGTCACATACTGCATCGACCTCAATTTCTTTACCGACCAGATATTTATCAACCAGAATCGGATGATCCTGTGCGATCCGGTTGATGATTCCGATAAATTCATCGATATCATTGTCATTGATCGCAATCTGCATTCCCTGTCCGCCAAGTACATAAGAAGGACGAACCAGTACCGGATATCCGAGACGGTTGGCAACCTCTTTTGCTTCTTCAGCGGTAAATACTGTATCTCCCTTCGGACGTGGAATATTGCACTGTGCAAGGATCTCGTCAAAGAGCTCTCTGTCCTCTGCAGCATCTACATCTTCTGCGGAAGTTCCAAGAATCGGCACTCCCATCTTCATCAGGGATTCTGTTAGTTTGATCGCTGTCTGTCCACCAAACTGAACAACTGCTCCGTCCGGTTTTTCCAGGTCTACAATGCTCTCTACATCTTCCGGAGTAAGTGGTTCGAAATACAGCTTATCTGCGATATCGAAATCGGTACTTACAGTTTCCGGGTTGTTATTTACGATAATAGTCTCGTATCCTTCTTTTGCAAATGCCCATGTACAATGTACAGAACAGAAGTCGAACTCGATACCCTGCCCGATACGGATCGGTCCTGATCCAAGTACTAGAACTTTCTTTTTGCCGGAAGTCTCTTCTACTTCGTTCTGGCTTCCGAATACAGAATAATAATATGGGTGTCTCTGCCGCGAACTCAGCCGCACAGGTATCAACCATCTTGTATGCTGCAACGATTCCGTTTGCATGACGCATATCGTGGATTTCTCTCTCATCTTTTCCGGTCAGTCGTGCAATAACATTATCCGGGAATTCAATACGTTTTGCTTCTTTCAGAAGTTCCGGTGTGAGTTCCTGTGTCTTCAGAGCCTGTTCCATCTCAACAAGGATTGCGATCTTGTCGATGAACCATTTGTCGATCTTTGTGATCGCATGGATCTCGTCATAAGAGATTCCTTTGCGGAGTGCTTCTGCGATCATCCAGATTCTGCGGTCATCTACGCGATTTCCAGCAACCCCTTCTTTGGAAAGTGCTGAGAAATCATAAGAAAGCAGACAGTCTACATGCTGCTCCAGAGAACGGACTACTTCTATAAGAGCTCTCGTGCTACCAATAGCATAACTTCCGGTAGCTTTCATCTGTGTCGTCAACGTTCTCTTTGCACTGATAAATTTATCGAACGGAAGTCTCGGCATCTTAACAACACAGTAGTCAAGCATTGGCTCGAAACTTGCATAAGTTTTCTTTGTAACTGCATTCTTGATCTCGTCCAGTGTATATCCAAGGGCAATCTTTGCAGCAACTTTTGCGATCGGGTATCCTGTCGCTTTGGAAGCCAGTGCAGAAGAACGGCTTACACGCGGGTTTACCAATTACACAATATTCAAGAGTCTGGATGTAATGCGTATTGTACGTTACATCCACCAGTAATATTCAGTTCTGTAATGATATTTCAGTGCCAGTACGCATCTGATATTCTTTATCTCCAAGAGTCTGGGAAGGTGCAACAACGATACTGTCACCGGTATGAACTCCGACCGGATCAATATTTTCCATATTACATACAGTAATACAGTTTCCGGCACTGTCTCGCATTACTTCGTAATCTCGATTTCTTTCCATCCTGCAATGCAGCGCTCTACAAGGACCTGGCCTACACGGGACAGACGGAGTCCGTTCTCCAGGATTTCTTCCAATTGTTCCTGATCATGTGCGATACCACCACCGCTTCCGCCGAGGGTATATGCCGGACGAAGAACAACAGGATATCCGATCTTATCTGCAAACGCGACACCATCTTCTATATTTTCAACGACCAGCGAAGCTGCAACCGGCTCACCGATCTTTTCCATGGTATCTTTAAATTCCAGACGGTCTTCTGCTTTCTTGATGGTTTCCGCCGTTGTACCGATCAGTCTCACATTATGTTCCTTAAGGAATCCTGCTTCTTCCAGCTCCATGGCAAGGTTCAGTCCGGCCTGGCCTCCAGGGTAGGAAGCGCCTGTCCGGTTTTTCTTTTAAGGATCATGTTCTACAACTTCTACCGTAAGTGGTTCGATATAAACGCGGTCTGCAATATCTTTGTCTGTCATGATCGTTGCCGGGTTCATTCAGAGAGTACAACTTCAAGTCCTTCTTCCTTCAGTGAACGGCATGCCTGTGTTCCGGCATAGTCAAATTCTGCTGCCTGTCCGATTACGATTGGACCGGAACCAATAACTAATACTTT
>SCPN01000801.1_pt1 | contig 26240 bp, 24 predicted proteins | sample 6106831 | NCBI WGS metagenome assembly SCPN01 (sample SAMN10720447, study PRJNA508395) | human gut metagenome | isolation source: Participant 1, 0 month
AAAGCGGCTATTAAAACATCACTTGGTTTCTTGACAAAAACGAAAATAAGCGGTAATGAAATAAACCTTGCTATAACAGTAATAATAGCAAATTTCTTCATCACTTCCATCCCCTGAAAAAACCAAATTGGCGTAAATATTGCCCCCCATATTTGAATAACCGAAACAGCCAACAACCAACGTATATCATATAATTTAGGGACAAAAAATGTCAGAAGTATAGTAATAAAGATTATAATTATTGATATACACACTTTGGCAAAGATAGTCGCAGAATATATTTTACTTACGATAAATGTATTCTCTTTATTCTTTGCTATTCTGGCTGACGATAGTAAATTAAACCCAAAGTCGATTAACAATATCAAATACTGTATTATGGCAACTGAAAATCCTAATCGCCCGTACTGCTCTGGTCCAAGAACACGTACTAAATAAGGAAGTATTATTAGCGGCAGTAAATAATTGGTTCCCTGCATTCCAAAAAGATAAAGAATATTCCTTAACATTTCATTGTTCCAATGCTCTTACCTAAATAATAAATATAAGCTCTAGGATTATTTATAATGCACGCTACCGCCTTGACTATAGCAACCAAAGAGCTCAAAGAGTTAAATTTTAGGAACATATACTAACCTATTGTAAAATCAGTGGTGATTAAAATAATCACCATTTTCCTCAGAATCATTCAGGCTTCAAATTATTCATTCAGTAGCTTCTCAATCCCTTTGCGGAACTTCGCCCCTTCTTTCAGGTTGCGTAGCCCATACTTCACAAACGCCTGCATATAGCCCATTTTTTTACCGCAGTCGTAGCTGTCACCAGTCATCAGCATTGCATCAACGGACTGTTTTTTCGCCAGTTCAGCAATGGCATCAGTCAGCTGAATACGCCCCCATGCACCAGGTTGAGTGCGTTCAAGTTCCGGCCAAATATCGGCAGAAAGCACATAACGGCCAACGGCCATGATGTCTGAGTCCAGCGTCTGCGGCTGATCCGGTTTTTCGATAAATTCGACGATGCGGCTGACTTTACCTTCGCGATCCAGCGGTTCTTTGGTCTGAATGACGGAGTATTCAGAGAGATCGCCCGGCATACGTTTTGCCAGCACCTGGCTGCGGCCCGTTTCGTTGAAGCGCGCAATCATGGCTGCAAGGTTGTAGCGCAGCGGGTCGGCGCTGGCATCGTCGATCACAACGTCTGGCAGCACCACGACAAATGGGTTGTCACCAATGGCGGGTCGTGCACACAAAATGGAGTGGCCTAAACCTAAAGGTTCGCCCTGACGCACGTTCATAATGGTCACGCCCGGTGGACAGATGGACTGCACTTCCGCAAGCAGTTGACGCTTCACGCGCTGCTCAAGGAGAGATTCTAATTCATATGAGGTGTCGAAGTGGTTTTCGACCGCGTTCTTGGACGCGTGAGTTACCAGGAGGATTTCTTTGATCCCTGCAGCCACAATCTCGTCAACAATGTACTGAATCATTGGCTTGTCGACGATCGGTAGCATCTCTTTGGGAATCGCCTTAGTGGCAGGCAACATATGCATCCCAAGACCTGCTACCGGTATAACTGCTTTTAAATTCGTCATTCTTTTCCTACCTCTAAGTGGCTGATAGTGCGTAAATTATTGCCATAGGTTAGCCAAACGTTATGGCTATATACCAAAGCTTAGTTCCGCATAACTTTACTTAAACCTTAGGATAACACTACACACCATCAGCATCTGGGTTACTCGGATTACTCGGAATTCCGCATACTGATAATTTAATCAGTACCTCTTTCCGAATAATCGTAGTCCAACCTGGTCCTTTTTTCTCTGACTCGTCTGCATTACTCAGAAACAAACGTTATGTCGTCTTTTTTGGCATGAACGAATTCATACTGCAGAGTTCGATCCAGACCTTGCGACAGCGTATACGGTGCCACAAAACCTGAAGAATGCACTTTCGTTGCGTCAAACTGTGTTGTTGCGCAGAACTTTCGCGCACAGAGCTGACAGCGTATTTTTGCCCGTAATTTTGCTCAGGATATCAAAGCAATATCCACCCAACATTCCTAGTGGGTAAAGGCAGAGTGCATAGAAGGGATCTTTTGTTCAGACTTTGTTCAACTTCAGCAACCAACTGGTTCGTATGTTCAGATCTGGCTTATCAACGTAATTATAAACCTCATAACCTGCGGCAACATTCTTCAGTTTGTACTTGATAAACTCAACAATGTTTCCAACATAAGCCATGGACTTATAGTTAGTCCCTGCGCCCACCATCATAAACTTGCCGCCAGCGATCTGTTTCAGCAAGTTATAGACGTTACCGCGGTTGCGTTCACCGAAGATAACGGTAGGACGGATGATGGTTAATGAACGTTCTGTTGGTGCTTTGTTATACCATTCACGCAGCACTTCCTCTGCCTGCCACTTACTTTTGCCGTAGTGGTTGAAAGGGTCGTGTGGATGGTTTTCGTCAGGGTTGTGTTTGTTCAAACCATAAACAGCAACGGAACTGGTAAAGATGATATTTTTAACGCCATTTTTTTCCATGGCCGCCAGCACATTGCGGGTACCCTGAACGTTGACATCATAATAGAGAGAAGTAGGGCTGACGTCATCGCGGTGTTCCGCTGCCAGTAGTACAACAGTGTCAAAACCGGCTAACGCCTGGTCGAGTGCCTGTTGATCACGAACATCGCCAATCTGTGTGATTTCTGGATAAAAGTGGCTCTGCTGTTTGTCCAGGTTCTTGATATTAAAGTCAGCAATTGCCGTTTCAAGTAGTCGGGTTCCTACGAATCCGGAAGCTCCTATGAGCAAAACGTTATCGTTCATAAATCACTTTAGTCTGGTTGTTACGTAAGAAACACAAGATAAAGATGAGTACCTTCCCTGAGTAGTCAATGCTGCCCAGCCCCAGCTTTAACAGTTAGTGTGAGGATTATAATCTTTTAGAACATTATATCCAGTAAGTTTATGAATGGTCGCAAATCTACTCTCTCCGTTCCGGCAATCTAAAGTTAATCTTTTCCACATTAACAATATGGTGATTAATCCTGTCGATATCGACGGAGCTTTGCCCTCTTTCATTCACCGCATGAACATTTGCAAGAGACAGCAGTGTTTCTTCTTTCGCCATAAAGACGCCGCGAACGTCTTTGCGCATGTCGAAGTTCATGCTCAATGCGGGTCCAAGAGAGGATTCCTGCATCACTTTGATATTTCGCATAAAAAGATGTTGCGGCTTATTGTGTAGCTCAAGCGACGCATGCTTCACCTCAATGTTAGTCAGTGCCACAAAGGAGACGGCATTCCCGGCAGAGATTTGGATACCGCGCAATTTATAAGCAAGATGGGTGTTATCCAGTTGAATATTATTCACTCGGAAATTTTGCGGTATCGAGAGATATTTGCCTTTAATTACCCCATAGCCGATTAACATCCCGGCGCTATTAATCATTTCAATATTATCAATCACGAAATTGTCACAACCGTAAATAGCGACTGTGGCGTTATCAATACCTGCTTTCTTACTGAAATCCGGCGTGATATTGCAGGCTTTGATATTACGAATAACAAAATGTTTACCATTTTCAACATGGATCAACTGCCGACAATCCGATCCCGTGATATTCGCCACGACAAAGTTTTTCACTGCCTGGTCTTCCGGGTAATTATTATCGTAAGTGCTTCCCGCAAGGCCTATACCGATGCCCCAGTTGATTTTGCCGTTGGTACAGTTGATGCGCTCGATGACATGGTCGGAGATCAAAATATCACTGTCGTTAATCGCCACGTTCCATTCAATAGCGTCCCCCTGTAAGTCGCTGAACTTACAGTTGGTGATGTTGGCACCGATAATCTGGTTATGAAATCCCTGGCGTAAGATGGCGTAATTAGCGTGGCTGACAGTGAGGTTATCGATGGTCAGGTTACGCATGACCCGTTTGTTTTTGCCGCCGATATAAATCTGCGTTACCGGGCCAAAGCCGCTCATCGCCAGCCCTTTGATGGTGCAGTCAGAGCCTCGCACATCCAGGGTGATGTTATGCATACTGCCGCCCTCCTCCCCTGTCACCTGGCTGCCGTCCTGTAAGATAAATCGCCCTCTGCCGTTGCCGCGCAGGCTTCCAAGGATGTGTAACGTTTTACCTGCAGGAATGAAGATGCCGGTGTTGATATTGTCGCAAACCAATCCGGCAGGCACGACGACCGTTTGCCCTTCGCTGAAGGCTTGTTTAAATGAGGCGATCCAGTCGTGAGGGTTGTAGTCGTTAATGTTAACGCTTTGTCGGGCGGGAAGTGCGCGAGCGAAAGGGGTATGGAGGAAGGCAAGGGCCGAGCTTGCCGTCAGGAAGGTGCGTCGGGAGAGTTTTTTAAATGGCATACGTTCTCCTCTATAAAGCCTGCAACAAGCTGGCGAGTTCTCGATTAATCACCTGCTGGTTAAAATCGTGTTCGACTTTTTCGCGAGCACGTTTGATAACCGGAGCCAGTTCGTTGGTGTCCAGTTGGCTAAATGCCGCCAGGCGTTGCGCCAGTGCGCGAGCATCGTTCTCAGGCACCAGCCAGCCGGATTTGTCAGCCTCCACCAGTTCCGGTATTCCGCTATGCAGAGTAGAAACCACCGGAATGCCGACCGCCATCGCTTCCATTAGCGCCACCGGAATGCCTTCCATATCACCATCCGCACCTGTAACCGATGGCAACAGGAAGACATCCGCGTCGTCGAGCATCGCTTTCACTTCATGGCTCGGTTTAAAGCCAGGCATCTCCACCACATCTTCCAGTTGATATTGTTCGATGAGCGTGCGCAGGCGTCGTTCCCACGGGCCAATGCCGAGGATGCGATAGCGAAATGCCACGCCCTGCTCTTTCAACTGACGGCAGGCTTCAATCGCCACATGCAGGCCTTTTTTCTCGGTTAAGCGTGCGACGGAAATGATTTCTAGCGGCGTTGCGGGCGCTTTCACCGGACGCGGGCTAAAACGCGTCATGTCCACGCCCATGCGCGATACGGCAATTTTTTCCCTCGGGCAGCCCATTTTTTGCAGCCTTCCGGCCCACAGATTGCTTATTGGTAACATCAGGTCGCCACGGCGAAACAGTTGTTGATATTCGGGAGTGTAGTGGTTGAGCACTTCCCGACTGGAGATATCAATACCGTGAAAGATAGTGGCAATTTTGCCGCGAATGACACCCAGTTCGCGTAGTTTTGCTGCGGTTACCCCCGCAGGGCCAAAATGAGCGATAAAGACATCGGCATGAAACGGTGTTTCGACCTGGCCGCAAATGGCAGACAAAATCAGGTTTCGCGACTCAGCACCATAGCGTTTGAGGTTGAGCGCCTGCCAGGTATTTTTACGATGAATGCCGCGTAAGGTCTGGCTGGCGCGGTGGCGCAGCTTCGCCACTTTGCCCGTAGGTTCGTCCTGTAACCAGCGGGTTCTGGCGGCAAGGTTGTATTTCGTCCATGCCGCGTGGGTGTTCTGGGTGTCGCCTTTTTGCAGCGCGACAATCTCCACCTCAAAGCCCATATCAATAAACGCAGTGATTTGGTTAAGAACAAAGGTTTCCGACGACAGCGGAAATTTCAATAAGAAGAAGCCGACCTTCATTTCGCCTCCCCGATGCGTTCCAGTACGGACTGCACCATCTGCATTCCTGTCTGACGCTCACGACTGACGGCTTCACTAAGTCGCGCATTCAGCGCCGGAAGCTGGCCTAAGGTATCCGCAACCATCGCTTGCAGGCTGCCGTCTAATAAATGACGAATATCAATTGCCATCTCTGGTAGCCCCAGTTGTTGCATAATCCCGGCGGATTTATGTTCATAGTTGATGGCAATCGCCGGAGTGGCAAAGTTCATCGAGATAATGGCAGAGTGCAGGCGCGTACCGACGGTGAGTTCACAGGCCCAGAATTTTGCCCATTTCAGATCACGTTGAGTTCATCCATCACTACGTGGTAACGGGCAGGATCGCTTGATGTGCTGGCGCAGATTGAGCGCCACCATGCGATCGTCTTTGTTATAACTGTCGATGCCCGTACAGGTGGAAAGCGCAATCACCTGATACCCTTCATCGAGAATGCGATTGACCACCCCGGCAAAGGCTTTTTCATACGCTTGCTGAGTGGTGCCGAGACGTTTGTCGAACGGTGCCAGTTCGCGCAGGGTAATTGCCACCGTTTTCTGTTGTGCGGCAACGTCCAGCCAGTGTTGGACGGCATAGCTGGCGGTGAAATCTTCTGTGTGGTGATCGACCAGCCACGCGGTATCGACGCCATGTTCCACTTTTGCAGTGGTGATATTGCTGCGTTTCATCAGTTCGAGACTGACCGATTCGCGCAGGATCAGCGCGTTACAGTGACCAAAAACGTAGTTCGCCAGTTGGTTAAATTGCTCATCCTGGAAGGGACCGACGCTGTGACCAATCATAAACAGCGGCTTTTTCGCCATAAATGTGCAAAGCGCGTGTTCAAACTGCGGCACGCCGTAGAGATCGACAAAAAACGATCCGCCGACCTGAATAATGGCGTCGTAACCTGACAGCAGGCGCACGAAGTCGGTGAATCCCTGGGCGATGGCGATATTACGCAGCTTGCCAGTGTCAGTGACGCGTGAGAGCAATACCTGGTGTTGATAGCGGCGACGGAGGACTTTTTTAACGCGCCCGACAACGCCCGCCGCGCTGTTGTGTTGTTTCATTTGCAGGAACAGCGGATCGCCCATTACCGGGCGGTTGAGCAGCCAGGAAGAACTGACCGGATAGCGGCTCATCACGTCCACTTCGGCTTGTGGATTGAGGATGTTGATGGCATCAAGTAAGCCGCGCAAGATGGCGCTGTCGCCACGATTGCCGCAAGTGTGGTTGCCCAGAATAAGTAATTTCATTTTTTCCTCATAAATTTGATGCCAGGTGAGGCTGCGTTTGTTTTGTTCGTTGCCGCTTTTTGCCTGATGCGACGCTGACGCGTCTTATCAGGCCTACAAGACCCGAGCCTAGAACCGTAGGCCGGATAAGGCGTTTACGCCGCATCCGGCATTCAGTGCCTGATGCGACGCTGGCGCGTCTTATCAGGCCTACAAGATCCGAGCACAGAACCGTAGGACGGATAAGGCGTTTTACGCTGCACCCGGCAACCGTTGTCGGAACCGAAAACAACAACTCACCCCGCCCGTAAAAGCATTTTCATTTTTTCGCTGCGACAAAACTGACGCTTCACTTCCACCACCAGCGGATGGCGCGACAGCACAATCATCACCACAAACGCCAGCACGCCCGCGGCTATTTGCACCGCCAGCAGCATCCCCAGCGCCAGTTGCCCTTTCAGCACAATGCCCAGCGCATAACTGACCACCAGCGTCGGCAACGAGAGATAAAACGGCAGCCACAAACTCAGGATGTACTGGCGATAACTGGAACCAAGAACCGGTTTAATCATCACGAAGTAACTCAGAATGGTGTTGATAATCTGCACCAGCAGGAAACCGAGCGTGACGCCGATTGCGCCCGCCATCTGCCCACCAATAACAATCGCCGGAATAAACAGAAATGTTTTGAATACGTTGAATTTAAAGCTGATATCGACCCGCGCTTTCGCCATCAGCAGCGAACCAATCGGGTTACCCACGGAGCGCAGTAGCCCCACCACACACAGCAATTGCAGCACCGGAATAATGCTGTTCCACTTTTCGCCAAATACCAGCGGTACAAAGTTATTTGACACCACCATCAGCCCGAGCAGCGCCGGAAAGTTGATAATCCCCACCACCGACAGCAGCTTGTAGAAGTTGACGCGCAGCTTTTCGGTATCGTCCTGAATTTTGGCAAACGCCGGAAACAACACACGGGTGATGATTGGGTTCAGCTTCATCGGCGGCACAACGGCCACGTTGTACGCCAGGTTGTATCCCCCTGCCACGCCCGCGCCGAGAATACGCGCCAGCACCAGCGTTGAAAGGTTGGTATTGAGATAGTTGATGATGCTGTCCGCCGTCAGCCAGGCACCAAAACGTAAGTTTGGTGCCACAGACGCCAGCGAGAAATGCAGACCGGGGCGATAAATTTTTCGACCAAAGTAGCCAAACAGCAGCGTTCTCACCGCACTATTGACCAGATAACCGAGGATCGCGGTCATCGCCAGCGGCCAGAAATGGGCGCTAACCACCGTAAAAGTAAAGCCCGCCAGCACCGCGCTGGTTTCGATCATGCCGATTTTGTTGAACTCCAGTTCCTTTTGCATCAACGCGCGGAACTGCTGCCCGTGGGGGATCACCACAAACGCCAGCGACAATGTTTTAATCAACGGTGCCAGGTCCGGGTTATTCAGCACGTCACCAATGGCATCACTCAACAAAAACACCGCCACGCACACCACAAGCCCCAGCCCGACGTTCAGCCAGTACAGCGTGGTGAGTTCCAGGTGGCTGATTTCTTTTCGCTGAATAATCGAGTTAGCAATACCGAAGTCAGAAAGCGTATCTGCCAGCGCGATGATCACCAGCGACACGGTAAGCAAACCGAACTGGTGGTTGTCGATAATCCGCGCCAGCACGGTCATCTGTACCAGCCCGAGGCCGATGATGATCACCGTAGCAATCGCCGACCACTTCGCGCCGCTGATGGTTTTTTCACGTAAGCTCATATCAATATGCCGCTTTGTTAACGAAGCCTTTGAATACCGTCAGGAAAACGATTTTGATATCGAACCAGACGCTCCATTCGCGGATGTACTCAAGGTCGAACTCGACGCGTTTTTCCATTTTCTCCAGCGTGTCGGTTTCGCCGCGCCAGCCATTAATCTGCGCCCAGCCGGTAATGCCCGGTTTCACCTTATGGCGCAGCATGTAGCCTTCAATGAGCTGTCGATACTGTTCGTTATGCGCTACTGCGTGCGGACGTGGCCCCACAATCGACATCCCCCCGGTCAGCACATTGATAAACTGCGGCAGTTCATCCAGCGAGGTGCGGCGCAGAAAGTTCCCCACTTTAGTGACGCGCGGATCGTTCTGCGTCGCCTGGGTCACCACTTTGTCGTTCTCCATCACTTTCATCGAACGGAACTTCCACACTTTGATCGGCTTGCCATCCATGCCATAGCGAGTCTGGCGGAAAATAACCGGTCCTGGTGAACTGAGTTTTACCGCCAGCGCAATACAGCACAGCACCGGGGAGATCAGCAGCAGAATAAGCGTCGCCAGCACAATATCTTCCGCACGTTTTAGCAGGCGGTTAACCCCGGAAAGCGGCGTATCGTACAGCGGCACCACCGGAACGCCGTTCATCTCTTCGAGGCGTGAATGGAGAATGTTGAAGGTAAAGACATCGGGGATCAGCAACACCGAACAGGTGGTGTCCGCCAGTTGATGGACCAGTTTTTTCACGCGTGCGCCGTCGCACATTTGCATCGCGATATAGACGTTATGAATCTTGCCCGCTTTCGCATCCTCGACCAGCTGTTGCAGATTGCCCGCCCAGTCGTTAGAAACGCCGCCCGGTTTCGGGTCGTGGTAAACCCCCACCACTTCAAACCCTAACCACGGCTGATTACGGAAGCTCTCCATCAGCATTTGTCCGGCGGCTAAATCCCCCGCCACCGCGACCATGCGCTTGTTATAGCCATGATTACGCAACCAGCCCGCCCCAATGCGAATACATGAACGGCAAACCACCAGTCCGATGCTGGTCAGCCCATACCACGCCAGCCAGATTTTCAGTTGCGTGTCTAAATCATTGTTGAACGCCACCAGTCCGGCGCTGAAAATCACGCTTAAGGTCCAGTTTTGTAGCAACAGGGCAAATTCTGTCGCTGCCCGAACACCGCGCCATGAGCGATAAAAATCGGTGATGCCACCCAGCATCTGGAATACCACCAGCGTAATCAGCGCCACCAACAGGTGCATGTAGAGGAATGACAGTCCGCTCACTTCGCAAACCAGCCATAGCCCGGCAAACATGATGGTGATATCTGAAAAGCGTTGCACCATAGAGATTAACGATGCATTGGTTTTCGCTCGCTCGCGCTTTTTTAGATTTGTCATCGTTGTTCCTGTTATTAGCCCCTTACCCGCAGTGGGGTAAGGGAAGATCCGACATTACTCGTTCAGCAACGTCAGCAGAGTTCGCGTTCGCGCTTCCATCAGCGGCACATCACCGCGCGATTCCACATTCAACCGCACCACCGGTTCAGTGTTGGAGGTGCGCAGGTTAAAGCGCCAGTCGGCAAAGGTCATGCTGATGCCATCGGTACGATCCACCGCCAGCGCCTCACGGCTAAAATGCTGTTCGACGCGATTAATCGCCTCAACGGGTTGCGCCAGTTTGCTGTTGATCTCACCGCTTGCCGGAAACGCCGCCATCCGGTCACGCACCAGTTCGCCCAGCGTTTTTCCTTTCAGACACACCAGTTCGGCGACCAGCAGCCACGGGATCATGCCGCTGTCGCAGTAAGCGAAATCACGGAAGTAATGGTGGGCGCTCATTTCACCACCGTAGATGGCGTCTTCCTTGCGCATACGTTCTTTAATAAAGGCGTGTCCGGTTTTCGACATTACCGGGGTGCCACCTGCGGCAGTCACCACATCAACGGTGTTCCAGGAGAGACGTGGATCGTGGATGATCTTCGCGCCGGGATTTTTTTCGAGGAATGCTTCTGCCAGCAGGCCGACAATGTAATAGCCCTCGATAAACTGCCCTTTTTCGTCAAACAGGAAACAGCGGTCAAAATCGCCATCAAAGGCAATGCCCATATCCGCGCCGTGTTTGATGACCGCATTGCGGGTGTCGTCGCGACATTCTGGCAGCAGCGGGTTAGGAATACCGTTGGGGAAATTCCCGTCGGGCGTGTTGTGCACTTTGATTAATTCCACAGGTGCGCCGAGGGCTTTAAAGCGGGCTTCGATGGCGTCCACCACCGGACCCGCTGCGCCATTCCCGGAGTTAATCACCAGCTTGAGCGGCGTGAGGTTTTTGACGTTGATATAACCGAACAGGTGATCAACGTAAGCGTCACGCAGGGTAATTTGCTGATAACGACCGCGTTTGGTTTCATCAACGGGAGGAAAGTCGTTGGCTTCTGCCAGACGCTGGACGTCGCGCAGTCCGGTATCACCGCTGATCGGGCGAGCCCCTTCGCGCACCAGCTTCATGCCGTTGTAATCCATCGGGTTATGGCTGGCGGTAACTTCGATGCCGCCATCCACGCCGAGATGGAACGTGGCGAAATAGATCTCTTCGGTGCCGGACATACCAATATCCAGCACATCGACGCCCGCATCCTGTAAACCTTTCGCCAGCGCCAGTTTTAAGGTTTCGCTGGTGAGGCGGACATCACCGCCTAACACAATGGTTTTCGGTTTGAGAAATTCGCCATAGGCGCGACCAATGCGCCAGGCAATATCTTCATTCAGTTCTTCGCCTAATTTTCCACGAATATCATAGGCTTTAAAGCAGGTTAATTTTTTCATGTCGTTACCCTTTTTCAGGCAATAGTTGGCCCTGACCGAAACGGCCAATTTTATTTTTGTCGTTATTTACACCGCGGTTTCGCATTCATTGCCTGATGCGACGCTGCCGCGTCTTATCAGGCCTACAAAACCGAACCGTAGGTCGGATAAGGCGTTCACGCCGCATCCGACAAACAGCGCCTGATGCGACGTTTACACCCGTCCGTAGCGATCCGCGAAGCGCACCACATCATCCTCTTCGAGATAAGAGCCGGAGCGCACTTCAATTAAATCGAGCGGAATTTTCCCCGGGTTTTCCAGGCAGTGCGTCGCCCCCAGCGGAATATAAATGGACTCGTTTTCACCAAGCAGTTTGATATCACCGTCAATGGTGACTTTTGCCGTTCCCGCGACAACCACCCAGTGTTCCGCACGGTGATGGTGCATCTGTACCGACAAGCCTTCGCCCGGTTTCACGGTGATGCGTTTCACCTGGTAGCGGTCGCCTGCGTCGATAGAGTCATATTTGCCCCACGGGCGATAGACTTCGCGATGCACCCGATGCTCATGGCGACCATCGGCTTTGATCTGCTCGACCACTTTTTTCACATCCTGCACCGCGTTACGGTCGGCAATCAGCACCGCATCTTTGGTCTGCACCACTACCAGATCTTTCACCCCGACGGTGGTGACCAGGCCAGATTCGGCGTACACATAGCTGTTTTCAGTTTTGTGATTAATCACATCGCCGTGGCAAACGTTGCCCTCGGCGGTGTGGGCGCTGATCTCCCATAATGAAGACCAGGAACCAACATCGCTCCAGCCCGCATCCATCGGCACCACAACAGCATCTGCCGTACGTTCCATGACCGCGTAATCCACCGACTCTTCCGGGCAGGCGAGAAACGCTTCTTCATCCACACGAATAAAATCAAGATCCGGATCGACGGCGCTCATCGCTTTTTCACAGGCATCGAGAATATCCGGGCGATATTTTTTCAGTTCTTCGAGATAGCGTCCGGCGCGGAACAGGAACATGCCGCTGTTCCAGTAATATTCGCCGCTTGCCACATAGGCCTGGGCGGTTTCCAGATTCGGTTTTTCGACAAACTGCGCCACTTCAAAGGCCACCGTATCCTGCTCACCCGCAGACACTTCACCGCGACGAATATAGCCATAACCGGTTTCTGGTAGATCCGGCACAATGCCAAAGGTCACCAGCTTGCCCGCTTCGGCATATGGCATGGCATTACGCACGGCGGCACGGAACGCGTCTTCATCGGCAATTACATGATCCGCCGCCAGCACCAGCATTAACGGGTCGTTCTCCGGGCTATGACGTTTTGCCGCCAGCGCCGCCAGCGCAATGGCCGGTGCAGTGTTACGCCCTGCAGGTTCGAGAATAATGTTCTCGGTAAGTTTGTTCAGTTGACGCAGCTGTTCCGCGACAATAAAGCGGTGCTGCTCATTGCAAATCACCACCGGGCTTTCGCACTCCACGCCGTTCAGGCGGCAGATGGTGGTTTGCAGCATGGTGAGATCGCCTTTCAGGCATAAAAACTGCTTGGGATAAAGTACGCGGGAAAGCGGCCATAAGCGGCTACCGGAGCCACCTGCCATCACAACTGGATAGAGTTTCGACTGCGCCATAATTATCCCCGAATATCATTTATAAATTGACGTAACACGTTCTCTTTATCGAGTGTGCGTTCGGCATATTCACGTGCCACCGTGTTGTGTTTGGGCAGCAGGAGCGCCTGACGGATCCCCGCCACCAGCGCCTCGACCGATTCCGGTCTCTACGCAAACGCGCAATGCTCCGGAAAGGTTCGCAAAGCTGCCCAGTTCTGTGGCCTCTGCGGTAATCACCGCGTTACCGCCTACCGCCAGAATATGTCAGTTTCGACGGCAATACGGCATCTGCCGCCCGCGTTTTTGCACCACCAGATGGCAATCGCTCCATCTTCAGCAGGCGGGTAAAGCGTCATACGATTGCAGCGGGAAAATTGCACTGTTGCGCAGTCCACGCTGCTGCGCTTTTTCCAGCCGCGCTTTGCCGCCGCCCTGCCCGACAATGGCAAAATCAGCGGTTCATCGCGCGCGGCGATCGGCAGCTTCAATAACGTTTCCAGTCCCTGCTTTCACCAATATTGCCGGAGAAGAATGATTTTGTTATCCGGCAGGTGCCAAGGAAGCCTGGTTAGAAGGGCATCAACATCGGCGTCTGCAAATGCTGAAAACGGGCGATTTCCGACCAGTTGGGGAAGAAAATGATGTTATCCGCCGCCACGCCTTTTTCGATGGCTTTATTCATCATCGAACGCGAAATCGTGGAGACGTTATCGACGTTATGCAGTCCGCTACGTTCGAACGCCGTTGCCAGCTGTGCCACTTTGCCGCCTTTGCCTTTTCCGGCAAGGCCCAGCCCCAGCATGGCGTCCACTTCGTAATCCTGAATATGCAGCACGGTACGCGCACCAGAGAGTTTCGCCAGCAGGCGCATTCCCGGCGTGCAAAACAGCGTTGGCACCACGCCGATAATGCGATCCGGCTTCCAGCGACGTTGCGCCATCAACGGGAAAAAACTGCTGACGGCAAAACTGCCGAGATGCAACAGGCGTTTCAGGGTGCTCGGCTGTTTTGGCACGTACAGCGGGCAGCGCCACACCGTGGCGGCCCCCTCTTCTCGTTTGTAGCGCCAGGCGGAATAGTTCTCGCCCACCTGCCACTGCGGGTAGTAAGGCGGTGCGGTAATAACCCGCACCTCATGACCTTGCGCCGCCAGCCATTCCACCATTTCTCCGGTGTATTTGCCGATGCCGGTTAACTCCGGCGAGTAGTTAATGCCGTAGACCAGTATTTTCATAATCCGGGTACTCCGGCACGCTTCTCAGCGAGAAAATAGGCGCGGCTGTTAGCGTGAACATTGTCACTGGCGAGCAGTGCATCCGGCGTCAGCCAGCGGTAATCGTCATGCTGCTCATCCGGCAGTAACAGCTCTTCTTCCGATACTCTGAAGCGAAAACCGAGCACCACATAGTGAGTGGTGAAATCCGTGCCGGAGAAGTTATCGTCATAAAAGTGCTGCCAGACACCGTAAAACTGGCCTGCTGTTATCGGCAGACGCAGCCCCAGTTCCGCCATCGTCAGCCGCTCGAATGCGGCTTCCAGCGTTTCGTCTTTCTGCACGCGCCCTCCCGGCACAAACCAGTAACCCTGCGCCGGGCGGTTGGTTCTTTTGCCAAGCAGAAACTCGCCGCGACTGTTCTCGACAATAAAGTCGAGAGAGACAAGCGGTGTGGAGCGCACTACAGTGGCAAAGTCTTCCTGACGTAAAAACATCATTACCCCCGAAAGCGGTCTTGATTCTCAAGGAACCACTGGTAAGTGCTGGCAAGCCCCGCTTCCAGTGAGATTTCGTGATACCAGCCAAGCTGATGCAGGCGCGTCACATCCAGCAGTTTGCGCGGCGTGCCATCCGGTTTGCTGGCATCAAAAACCACCCGACCTTTGTAACCCACCACTTTGGCGATGGTTTGCGCCAGCTCGCGGATAGTGCAGTCAACGCCCGTGCCGACGTTAATGTGCGACAGCATCGGTTGGGTGTTCTCCAGCCAGACTTCGTGCGCCAGCTCCATGACATGAATGCTCGCCGCCGCCATATCATCGACGTGCAGAAATTCGCGCATCGGTGTACCGCTGCCCCATACCACCACGTCCGGCGCATTCTGTGCCGTCGCCTCGTGGAAGCGACGCAGCAATGCTGGGATCACATGCGAATTACTCGGGTGGAAGTTGTCGTGTGGCCCGTACAGGTTGGTCGGCATGACTGAGCGGTAATCGCGTCCGTACTGGCGGTTGTATGATTCGCACAGTTTGATCCCGGCGATTTTGGCAATAGCATAAGGCTCGTTAGTCGGCTCCAGCGTGCCCTGCAACAACTCGCTTTCTGCCATCGGCTGTTTTGCCAGTTTCGGGTAGATGCAGGACGATCCGAGAAACAGCAGTTTGTTCACGTCGTTCTGATGCGCGGCGTGAATGATGTTGCTCTCAATCATCATGTTCTGGTAGATGAAATCCGCCGGATAGGTGTTGTTGGCAACAATGCCGCCCACTTTCGCCGCCGCCAGATAAACCTGGTCAATACGTTCGCTGGCAAAGAAATCATGCACCGCGCGGCTGTCCAGCAGGTTCAGTTCATCGCGGGTGCGTAATACCAGCTCCACATCACCGCGCTGTTCGAGCTGTCGCTTGATGGCGGAACCGACCATCCCGCGATGACCAGCAATAAAAACTCGTTGTTTACTCATGCTTATGACTCCAGCGCGATCGCCACGTCGTAGCCGTGAGATTTCAGCAGAGAGTGTTTTTTCGCCGCTTCGAGGTCATTAGCCACCATTTCAGACACCATCTCTCTGAGGGTGATTTCCGGTTTCCAGCCCAGTTTTTCGTGCGCTTTGGTCGGGTCGCCGAGCAGCGTTTCAACTTCAGCCGGACGGAAGTAACGCGGGTCAACAGCGATAATCACATCACCCGGTTTAACGCCCGGCGCGTCATGCCCGGTGACGGAAACCACAATGCCCTTCTCTTCAACACCCGTGCCTTCAAAGCGCAGTTTGATGCCCAACTGTGCTGCCGCCATTTCCACGAACTGACGTACGGAGTACTGAACGCCGGTCGCGATAACAAAATCTTCCGGTTGTTCCTGTTGCAGCATCATCCACTGCATTTTTACGTAGTCTTTGGCATGGCCCCAGTCACGCAGGGAGTCCATATTGCCGAGGTACAGGCACGACTCCAGCCCCTGGGCGATGTTGGCGATTGCGCGGGTAATTTTGCGGGTAACGAAGGTTTCGCCGCGGCGCGGGGATTCATGGTTGAAGAGAATACCGTTACAGGCGTACATGCCGTAGGATTCGCGGTAGTTAACGGTGATCCAGTAGGCGTACAGTTTGGCGACCGCATACGGAGATCGCGGGTAGAACGGCGTGGTTTCTTTCTGCGGAATTTCCTGCACCAGACCGTACAGTTCAGAGGTGGAAGCCTGATAGAAACGAGTTTTCTTTTCCAGACCGAGGAAGCGGATCGCCTCCAGCAGGCGCAGCGTACCCATCGCGTCGACGTCAGCGGTATATTCTGGTGACTCAAAAGAGACCGCAACGTGGCTCATTGCGCCCAGGTTGTACACTTCATCCGGCTGTACTTCACGCAAAATGCGCGTCAGGTTAGAGGTATCACTCAGGTCGCCATAATGCAGATGGAATTTCGGGTTGCAGGTGTGCGGATCCTGATAAATGTGATCCACGCGCTCGGTGTTGAATGACGATGCGCGACGCTTAATACCATGCACCTCGTAACCTTTTTCCAGCAGAAACTCTGCCAGGTAAGAACCGTCTTGTCCGGTTACACCGGTGATGAGAGCGACTTTTGACATGTCTTATTCCTCTGTATTTTTGAATTTATTCAGTTTCAACGCGTTCGCGTATCACCACTGCGGGATTCCCCCGGCAAACCACATTTGCCGGAAGCGATTTAAAAACACTGCTTCGTGCACCCACGACGGTGCCGTCGCCGATTGTGACGCCTGGGGCAACAAAGACATCGGTTGCCAGCCAGCATTTCTCGCCAATCACAATAGGCGTGGCGTTAATGGTGAAATGTTGACTTGCATGGTCGTGGCTACCGGTGCATAAATAACTTTTTTGCGATATCACCGAATGTGCGCCAATGGTTATTTCACCGAGGGTATATAAATTGACGTCATCGCCGACCCACGCGTAATCACCTAAGGTTAATTTCCACGGATAGGTAATTTTTACTGACGGACGAATAACTACGTTTTTTCCTATTTTTGCTCCGAATAAACGTAATAAAAAAGCCCGCCAGCGATACAATACTTGTGGCGACCAGGCAAATATTGTTGCCTGTACTGCCCACCATAATTGCACTTTAATAGCGTTGCCGCCCCGGAACCCTTTCGGCACCGAGAAACCGCTTAAATCCTGCATCGTTTTCCCTTATATTTAGCTTTTGTTATATAAGGCTTCGTCTTTGAGGTAGTACGTTGGCGTAAATGCCAGGATAATTCTGCCCGAAGCCGTACATGTAATATTTGCCGTTGGACTTTTTGGCGTCAGCAACACAATTCCATATTATTGGTGGTTGATACCCCACCCATGGAAAATTCAGACACCAGCCATTGAGTTTTTTAAATGCATAACCGGCTTTATACATTTTAGCCGCCAGCGCGTAATCGGAAGAAACTTTATATTCCAGGTCATAACGCCATTTTTTCAAGCCGGATACCGGGAAAAATATCGCCTGATGACTGGCGGGCAGACTGTGGTAAATATACCAGCCAGGTTTGGCGCTACGTTTAATTTTATGCCCGTCGCCAAAATCCAGCAGCGCATCGCCGGTGATCATCACGTTATCTTTTTGCATTTTTAACTTACGGACAAAATTTGCGGCATCCTGATGAAAAATATCGCCCGAATTGAGAAACAACGCGAACTTGCCTTGTGCCATCGCAATGCCTTTGTTCATGGCGTCGTAGATACCGTTATCTGGCTCGCTGACAAAGCGTAGGTTATAGATACCATTGAGATTTTCCAGATACTCACGGGTGCCGTCATTGGAGCCGCCATCGACAACAATCCATTCGAAGCTGATATCGTCCGCCTGCGCCAGATGCGCCAGCGAGGCATGTGTTTTGACTATCCCTTCGAGGTTACGAAACGCGACAGTGATTATGCTAAGCAACATGTTCTTATTCTTACCTCGTAATATTTAACGCTTTTCGCAAAATAAACGGACAGACGATTAAAAATGCATATTCCGGGCTAAATATCGAACCGGTAAAAAACAGCGATACCGGAGTAAAAAGATATAATTGCACGCGAAAATTGCGGTTATCACCAAAAGCGTTGATCATCATTTTTATCACTTTCCCCATGTACCACAGCGATAAAAACACCGCGAACCAGGAAAAATAAATAATCAGCAGATACAAACCATTGTCTATGGTTTTTCCGACATCCGCACCGTTAAATATTCCGAATGATGCGACATATTCATAAAGTGAGCCAAATCTGACTACACCGTCAATATGGGTCAAAGAATAACCGACCATCACCAGCGGACCGACAATACGATAATACGATGACGATCCTTCCGTACCTAAATCGCCCAGACGGGTGGAAATATAAGGAAACGCGATTACCACACCAACCAGGAATACAGCCAGAGAAATCAATGCTAACGGTAACTTTTTCTTAATCGCCTCTTTATTCAGATATTGGAATGCCCACTCCAGCAAATAAAACAGGATAAAGGTCATAACCCCTGAAAACGATCCGGATAATATTATCCCTGCGAGAATCATAGCATCGGTTTTAGGCGTTTTGATACCAAACTGTTTGATGCTGAGCCAAATTGAGATTAATGCCAGAGCGAAAAATGCCGGTTCGAAATAAAGTGCTGTCGTGCGCTTGCCGCCGAATTTGATGAAATTCAGCACATAGCTGCTTTGCTGTAAATCAGATATTTCGAAATCGACTCCATAATACTGCTGCCGCCGGTGAGGATAATTTGCGCCATCTCCACCGCCGCCAGCGCCACCACCAGCCCGACCACCAGATAAAAGAAACGTAATATCTTGCGATGGTTGTGTGGCGAAATCGTTTTAAAGCGAATACTCCACACCATGCCAATAATGATCACAATATAGACAAACAGCATGGTTGAAGTGACGTATTTACTGGCATCCAACGACTGACCAAACAGATAGTTGAACGCCGTGAGTCCCGCACCAATCCCTAAGGCAATCATCAATTTTTTAACGCTGATGCGTTCTAAAAACAGCAGTAACAAGACAGGTAAAAAAGTGACGATAGTGATGGGGAAACTTTCACCAAGCTGGGCGATTTTGACGTTAACCAGCAGGTAGATCAGCGGCAGCAGCAGGTAGCTACAGATTCTGATAGAAGTTGACATACTCCTCCAGCATCTGTTGTCCACTGTAGGCGGCGCGGCTGCGTTGGCTGAACTCAGCCAGCGTGGTACCAAATATCGCCTGCGCGATTTCCGGTTTGCTTAACTGCACCAGTTGCAGCACCTCTTCTTCACTGACGGTTTTACCACCGGATTTTTGCAGCACTTCCCGCGCCGCATCGCTATGGGTGGCGATCACCGGCACGCCAATCGATAGCGCCTCACACAAAATCAGCGGGTAGTTATCGACGCGAGAACTGAACACCAGCGCATCCATCTGATTGAGCGCGCTCATCAGCTTACGTTTGTCGGTTTCAAAGCCGTGATTAACCACGTTACCAGCGGTGAACGGCGAGAACTTACCAAAGGTATGCAGTTCGATTTTGTCGCCCAGCGCCATCATCTCACGCACCAGTTGCTGGTTAGTTTTGCCGTCGTAACGCAGGTCATGCGCCACCACCGCGATTTTCGGCTTACCCGGGTTTCGCGCACCGGAGGCAGATCCGCCAGGAATCGCTGTTGCCATATCAATACCGTTATTGATAATCCGGCAACGCCCTGGACCGTACAGGCTATTGAAGAGCGTCAGCCACATGCTGGCTGGGGGAAATAAACTGACAGCCCAGCGCCAGCATCTCACGGAATAACTGGCGTTTGCCCGCCACCAGTTGGTGTGCGCGATCAATCTTCACCGGCGGATAATTATTTAAGGTCGGGCATTTCTGGCAGCCCGTTTTCCAGCCTTCACAACCGTCGGTAAAGGCGCAGCGTCCGGTAACGCTCCAGTGGTCGTGCAGCGTCCAGACCAGAGTGACGTCCGGTTTATGGTTTTTCACCTTTTCGCAAAAGCGCACCACGCTCTTAAGATTTAGCCAGTAGCTGTGCAGCACATGAAAATGCAGGACCACCGGACCCGGTGTACGAGTAATGGTGCGATATAACTCATTGAAATTGCCAAACAGATCGCGATTAAACAGACGAAACAGGACAATATTCGCCATTGCAGTCATCCGCGGCGTATGTTTGATGACCTGCGGATAGTTTTGATGGCTGACGCTCTCTTTGCCGCCTTTGCCGTAACCGTAGACAAAATGTGACGCTAGCCCCTGTTGCAGCGCACGCTGGTGGAGATCTAACGCCACACCTGCTGCCCCGCCTTCCGCCAGTCGCACATTAAATTGCAAAATATTCATTTAATTACCTTCACTCGCGCTTTTTCTCCCACCACCAGCGCGTTGTCCGGGACAGAGTCGAGCACCACGCTGCCCGCACCCACGGTGACGTTGTTACCAAGCGTGATATCACCAAGAATAATAACGTTGGCACCGAGTTCGACGCCGTTGCCAATATGTGGACATGCCATGTTATCGGCACCACGATTGCCGATAGTGACGCCGTGGCGAATGGTGAAATCATCCCCCGCCACCACGTTTTTATTGATCACTACGGCGTAACCGTGATGGATAGTAAAGCGGCGGCCAATGGTCGCGGCAGCCTGGATTTCATAACCGAAAAAGCATTCGGTGATAATGCGATACAGCACCAGCAGAGGGGCCGCCCACAGATTGTTGAGGACGTTCTTTTTGCGCCACACCGAACAAAAATGAGCGACGCGATAGGCTAGAACCATGCAGCACGGACGTAAACTCCAGCTGTTGGCGCGCAGATCTTCCAGCATCTTTAGCGCCCCCGAATACCATCAGCCAGACGTTTGCCGTTACGCACCGACAGCAGCGTCAGCAAAGTGCGCCAGGTCATACGTTTATTGCGGATCTGGTAGAGGGTAAACAGCTGATATTTTTTGCTGGCGCGGTCGAATTTGTCTTTGTGCTTGCGGTAAAAGTGGAAGTATCCGGAGAATTTTTTCGGTGACGAGGTGATCTGCATTTCACCGTGATTGATATGCAGGATCTGCGTCGCCTCTTCCACTTTCCACGGTTCGCCATACTCCACCACCATCCGCAGGAAGATGTCGTAATCCTGTGCTGCTTTCAGTTCGGTATCGAACAAGCACTCTTTGAAACGCCACGCCCAGGTAAAAACCTGATTGCCAATGATATTGCGTTTATAGAACAGGCGGCGTGAGTACGGCGATTTGGGATACAGTGGTAAGCTTGCTGGTTGGGAATAAACTTCTCCCTGGCATACGTAGTCGTTAGCGTACAAAAAGGCGTGAGTGACCAGTTGCTGTTTATGGGCGAGGAAGACGCTCAGGCGGTTGGGTGTCCATTCGTCATCGTCATCGATCCCGGTAATGTATTCCCCTTGCGCCAGCATAATAGCCTGGTTACGTACCGCGCACGCCCCGCTGTTAATATCGTTGTGGATGTAAGTGATACGCGGATCGTTGAGGGCGGTGACGTACTGTTGCAGTTGTTCCCAGGAGGTGGAGCAATCATCCACGATGATCATCTCCCAGTTGCTGTAGTCCTGGCGCAGGACCGATTTTATCGCCCGAATCGCCAGTTGTTGGCGGTTCCAGGTTGGCATATAGATTGAGATCAGCGGATTATCTTTCATAGGTTGTTCTCCCGGCTTATGAGCTGGTTTGCTTGCCGGATGCGGCGTGAGCGCCTTATCCGGCCTACGGGGCGGTGCGAATGCAGGCGTCGTTATTTCGCATCCGACTTATATTCGTATTCGTAATAGCCATAATCCTGATACGCGCTGGCGCGGCGGAAGATGGAGTTCAGAATCACCCCTTTCACCGGAATACCGTTTTGCTCAAAGCGGCTCAGACTGGTTTCCACTTCTTTCAATGTGTTGACCGCATAACGCGCCACCATTAACGTGGTTCCAACATGACGACCAACAATTGCCGCATCGGTCACTGCCAGAATCGGCGGCGTATCAATCAACACCAGGTCGTAGTTTTTACTCGCCCAGTTCACCAGTTCGGCAAAGCGTTCGCTCATCAACAGTTCAGAAGGATTTGGCGGTACCTGACCGCGCGGGATCAGGTCAAATTTGGCAATAGAGGTCGGTTTAGCAGCGGTAGTAATATCGCCATGACCAATCAGAATTTCCGACAGGCCATACATTGACGTTATTGGTGCCCAACAGCTCGTGGGTGTAGCCTTTGCGCATATCGCAGTCGATCAACAACACGCGTTTATTGGTCTGGCTGATCACCGCCGCCAGGTTGGCGCAGACAAAGGTTTTACCGATTGACGGGCTAACCCCGGTCATCATCAACACATTGTTCTGCGCCTGCATCATCGCGAAGTGCAGACTGGTACGCAGACTGCGGATGGCTTCAATCGCCAGATCGGTTGGATTCCCCACCGCCAGTAGCTGGCTCTGTTTATAGCGTTTAATCCCTTTGATGGTTTTGACGCTATCGCGCGCTTTCTGCCATTCCGACAACGGGATGCTGGCATAGACGCTGATACCGTGTTCTTCCAGCACCTGCGGGCTTTCGATGCCGCGATTAAACAACGAGCGCAGCAGCACACCCACGATAGAGAGCATCAGGCCAAGAATAATCGCCCCAAGGATAATCAGCCCTTTCTTCGGTTTCAGTACACCTGGCTGGGTGATTGCCGGGTCAACAATGCGCACATCGCCGACGGTGCTGGCTTCGGTGATTTTCAGCTCCTGCTCTTTATTCAGCAGTTGCATATAGACCTGCTGACCAGACTCGACATCGCGGGTCAGACGGACAATTTCCTGCTGGGTTTTCGGCATCGCCGTTACGCGACCATTAAGTTTGGCTTTTTCGTCTTCCAGCGCCTGACGTTTCTCCAGCAGCGTGCGGTACGCGGGGTGAACTTTGGTGTACAGCTTGGAGATTTCCGCCTCTTTAAAGGTCAGTTCGTTCAACTGCGCGTCGATGTTCACCATCGAATCGAGCACCGCTTTCGCTTCCAGCGGCAGATCAACAGAATCTTTATCCTGACGGAAGGCATTCAGTTTGTTTTCGGCAACATCGAGGCGGCTACGTACTTCCGGTAACTGTTGCGCGAGGAAAGCGAGGCTTTTCGACGCTTCCGCCGATTTGCGCTCAATATTTTGTTCCTGATAGTTACGGGCGATGCTGTTAAGAATGTCGCGGATCTGTTCGCGATCTTCACCGGTATAAGTCAGGCTCAGTACGCCTGCGTCTTTGCCGTTCTCCGTTACCGTCAGGCTGTTTTGCAGTTGGTTGATCATCCCCAACGTGGAGTATTTGGTGACGGTAAACTCACTGCCCGGGCGGGCGTGAATGGCTTCAACCATCAGCGTGACGCCTTCTTTTTTCAGCATCTGGCCCGCTTGCCCACGGGCGCTAAAGCCGCCATCACTGCTCAGAGTGTAGTTTTTGTCATCCAGCACATTAAGCGTAAACACCTGGTCCGCCATCTCTTTCGGGCGGTTAAAGGTGGTCACTTTCACCGTCTCGTTCTGACGTCCCATCAGGCGATCCCAACCCGCACCGAAAATCGGGAACGTGTTTTTGCTCACCGCAATATCGAGGTCTAGATCGTCCACCGTTTTACCAAGCACCAGACGCGAACGAATCAACTGGATCTCGGCGTCCGATGCAGGCGGTTTGTTGGCTAATGCCGAGCCAATGTCCTGCACTAACGAATTGCCGCTGTTTTGTTCGATTTGTACCAGTGCGTCGGCACTATAAATCGGCGTGGCGAAGAAAGTGTAAACCACAGCACAGAGGGCAAATACAGCGGTGATGCCAATCACCCACCAGCGCGCTTCAATGACGGTGCCGACCAGGCGACCAATATCGATTTCATCACTGCCCGTTACCGGAGCGGCATGTTGTTTTACTTTTTCTGTCATTCTTATACCTGCTCTGCGTTCAATGCCTGCGCCCACTGGCGGGCAGACCGTTCAAGTAATGTGTACACCGCTGCAAACGTTTCCCGGCTTTTGCGATACGGATCGGGGATTTCACATTCGTTATCCCAGTGACCAAACAGCATCACTTTGCCACGCATCTCAGGTGCCATCTCGCATAAGCGTTCGATATGGCGCTTTTCCATGGTCAAAATCAGGTCATAGTTGCGACACAGGCGGCGGCTGATTTGCCGTGCACAGTGACCTTCCAGAGACAGTTGATGTTCTGCGGCGACGCTGATAGCGGTAGGATCAGCGCCCTTACCGACCAGCGCGCCGAGTCCAGCGGACTCCACTTTCAGCTCCGGGTGATAACGTTGCAGTAAGCGTTCCGCCGTCGGGGAACGGCAAATATTGCCGACACAGACAACTAAGATGTTGTTAAACATGACGATTACCAGTTATGAATGTCGCTGGCTGTATCCGTCATGTAACGGACACCGCTAATAGTTGGCAGCAACTGATTGATCAGACGGTTCCAGCGGGAAACCGGGGCGGTGGTGACATACACCACGTCATAAGGTTGCAGGCGGAATTCTGTCGCCATCACCAGCGACGTCGCATCGGACATATCCAGCTGGTAGATATTGGCAATCTTGCCGTTACGCCCGCCCTCGCCTTTCAGCGGACGAATGACAAAGATGCCGCTGGCGTTGGAGGTGGTCATGTCGATACCTTCAGCATTACCGGCTTCAGTCAGGGTCATGCCGCTAAAGTCCATTTTCAGGGTGCTCTGTTTCTTCAACTTCACCCATCACAAATACTTTCAGATCATCATACGGGGCACGTAGAGAATATCGCCGGGATAAAGCAGTCGGTTCTGATTGAGGTCGCCGTTTTGCATCAGCGCCTGCAAAGAAATGCGTTCTTCACGACCATTGTGTGTTAGCACTACGTTGCGCCAGTCAGCGGTGTCGGTCAGGCCACCTGCGGCGTTGATGGCGTCGAGAATAGTCAGTGGCACGTTGGTGATCGCCTGTTGACCGGATTTATTCACCTGACCTGAGATATAGCTTTTGTGAGCGGAAGGCGGCGATATTAACGTCCACCTGCGGATCAGCGATGTATCTTCGTCGCTAAGCGCCCGGTAATATCACTGCGGATTTCAGCGAGCGTTTTCCCGACTACGTGAACCTTGCCGATATACGGGTAAAACATAGTGCCGTCAGGCTGTACCCAGTTGCCGGTGTCGCTGGAACTGCGGTACTGACCGGCTGGCGTGGTGAGTTCCGGGTGATCCCAGGACGGTGACATTAAGAACGTCCCCGGCCCGACGCGATACTGGTAATTCGCGATCTCGCTTCCAGCGTCATATTGGGGCGCGCTACATTCGGGCGTGGGCGTATTGGTCAATCAGGCGCGGGGTCAGCGGATAAACATTCACCATTTTGTCGAGATCGAAATCAGCGTCCTGCTGTTTGATGACGTCTTTGCCCATCGTCGACATATTGCTGCCCGGAAGTACTGTGCAACCGCTTATCAAGGTTACTGACACCAATAATGGCATCAATTTCATTTTGGATTTCATCATTGTTTATTTATCACTTTGGCAGAGTAATTATCCTGTGCACTATTAATAGCAATGTCGCCATGCACATTTACCTTGCAGTTAATTGAATAAAAATTTAACTGGCATCAGTCCTAAAAAAATTGATTTCATCCGCAGGCTATTGACAGAATAATTCAGACTGGTCTTTCAGGCATCCAGACACGCTACCGCCCCTGGCTTTTTAGCTACCAATACACTGATTTAGCTTAATTTTTAAAACCCTCTCAACATACAGTCGTTGATGAGAAAGGGTTATTGCGGAAATTAACTTCCGAATATAAGGTGACATTATGGTAATTGAATATTGGCTCTCCAATAATGCAGGAGGAAGTGTTACAGCTAACGGAATAGCAGGCAAGGTAACAATTCGGCAATTGGCTATTTTTAAGAATTATATTAAGTGTCATTCAATATGGTTT
>SCPN01000477.1_pt1 | contig 26133 bp, 28 predicted proteins | sample 6106831 | NCBI WGS metagenome assembly SCPN01 (sample SAMN10720447, study PRJNA508395) | human gut metagenome | isolation source: Participant 1, 0 month
CGCGGAAGGTCGTTTTATTCTGTACATCACCCGAATATGGCGTATACTGTGGAGTTTTCCGTTGGTATTTCCTTCTATCCACAGGAGAGCATGGATTTCCATGCGTTGATGCGTATCGCAGACCAAAAATGTACAAAAGAAACAACGCAAACTTGATGGAGTGCTGCATACAGACAACATTGAACGAATGAGCCCGCAATAATTCAAAACACGAACCAGAGAACAGGAACGGAATTTCACCATTCCTGTTCATGTTTCTTTGAAGTCTTCCTATGCTCTGCATTCTGCTCCGACTTTTTCTGTAAATGCTCACGGACAGATAAGGTCCAATAAGTTTCGCAAATTGAAAAGGAGATAAGGAGAGACATGGTTTGCAGAACTCTGGTAGGATACAGCCGCAACACATCATTCTGAAAGGAGCCTGTAAACCATGTCCGAAAAGACTGTACAGCTTAACGAGGGGGAGATCACGATTCCATGTCGGCCGGAGAACGACATGATAGAGTATACCCAAGAACGTCCAGTTTTTTCAGCAGGTAGCATGTGACGGCCCCCAGCGGCAGGAGAGCTCGGTATAACTGACCAAAGGGTTTCCTGTACCATTACGAAAGTAAGCTGCCGGACCGACCTCTGATCCCTGCACCTGAGTGTCGTTGTAGACAGCGGATACCCACAGATTCAAAATGATGTCCATTTCAGATCAGCGGGCAGAGCTGACCAGTTCCAGAGCAATTGAGAATGGCAGGAAGAAAAACGGTATCCTTTTGGCATGGGGCATTGTGCTCCAGTGCGGAATTGTGGCGGGCCCAGTGGAGAATTTTATTTGACTCCATGGCCATGGCCCAGCAGCGTGTAGGAGATCAAGTGCTGATTCTGCAAGGTATCCAGCATGGACAGTGCCTGACGATGAAAGCGGGTGCGAAACCAGCAAGACATTTCCTTGACGATGCAGACCCACTCGCCAGGTGAGACTGTATCACTGATCCCGCCAATACGGCGGTATGAGGTGCGGAAGTTTACATAGCTGCAAAGCACAGTAAAATGAAAAAGGCCGGAACCTCCGTTTATGCGGATGTTCTGGTCGTTGATCAGCCTGTGGATAAACTCACGATAAATTCGGCATCGTGGGTAATCTACCACCTGCTTAATTTGAAGCTCGTATTCTGGCATGACAGCTTCCTCTTTATTATTCATTAGAGGTAGAGCAATAAAATGTTTCGATAAAATCGTTGACTTGGACGGACTTGGAGGTTATTATATAATAATGTATACGTCTACGATGCAACGAACACGCCGTTCTTTGCGTAGAGATCATGGTAGATACAGCATCCTGGGATAACACAGCAGAATACTGCTATTCCTGTGTCAGCGATATGCCATAACAGACGCACGACAACCTTTGAGGAGAAAAGGACGGCACAAAAGGACACAAGATGAATGAAAAAATTTCACGAATCAAGTATTGTGCGAGTTTTGAACTCCTTACAGAGCGGCATGGGGCAGGATGAAGGGAGCCGAATTTTGCTCCTCACTATGAAGCACGCGGACGTCCCTGCCAAGGCCAAGGCCCCCGCTGCCCAGGAGGAGAAGAAGGAGACGGCAATCGCCATTGTCAACCTGCCACCCGCAAGGTGATGGGCATCGCCTCGGAGGGAATGCTGATTTCCGCCGTACATGAGGAGGACGGCCATGAGGGCCTGAACCTGCTGATGGTGGATGACCGGATCCCTGCCGGCGCCAAGCTGTATTGAGTTTGGACAGGTCCGGAGACAGATTAGATTTGAACGCAATGAAACGGGAGATCTCCAACATGAGACCCTTGACTGACGATTTGAAAGGCATACCAATGGAAATTATTCCTATTGGTATGCTTTCAGCAGAAGTCGAAGGCGGGCGGATGGTCTGGGCCGACGCGGCAGTTGGTCCCACAGAAAACGTGCGACTGGAGCGGTTATAATGGAGCGGATCACCAGCCGGAAGAACCCACTTTTAATGAAAATCAGGAAGCTGTCCTCGGGCAGTGCCAGGGCCCGCCGGGAGGCTGGGGAGTACCTGGGGGACGGCGTCAAGCTGCTGGAGGAGGCGCTGTGCTGGGAGGCCCCGCTCACCACGGTCGTGGTGACCGAGGGAGCGCAGGTCCCGGAACTGCCCCAGGGCGTCCGGGCCATCCAGGTGCCCCAGGATGTGATGGAGACCATCTCCCCGATGAATACACCCCAGGGCGCGCTGTTTCTGGCCCGCCTGCCGGAGACCACTCTGCCGGAGCGGCTGGAGGGCCGCCGGTATCTGGTGCTGGACGGGGTGCAGGACCCGGGAAATGTGGGGACCATCTGGCGCACCGCCGACGCCCTCGGGGCGGACGGCCTTCTGCTGGTGAACGGCTGCGCCGATCCATACGGGCCTAAGACGGTGCGGGCCTCTATGGGCGCCTGCTTCCGGCTCCCTGTGTGGGAGGCCGGGCCGGAGGAGCTGTGCGCGCTGTTGGAGCGGTCCGGCCTGCCGCTGTACGCCACCGCTCTGCGGGCGGATACGGTCTCGCTGGAGCAGGCCGGTCTGGGCCGGTGCGCGGTGATCATCGGCAGCGAGGGCCGGGGTGTCTCCCAGAGCCTGCTGGACCGCAGCGGCCAGACCATCCGCATCCCCATGCGGAGCCGCTGTGAGTCCCTCAACGCGGCTGCGGCGGCCTCCGTCGTCCTATGGGAAATGGTCCGTCAGGGCGGGCTGGAGGAGTAAACAGACGGCGCGCCCGGGCTCTGGGAGCCGGATGCGCCGGAGCGTTCAGCGCTGGGGCCTGCCGCCCACCCCAGTCCGCCGGTAGACGGTCTGGATGAGCAGCATGGAGATCAGCAGGAAGAACAGGAACAGCCCATAGGCGGGGACATAGCTGCCGCCGAAGCGGTCGGCCAGCAGGCCGGGGACCGGCCCTGTGACCAGGGAGCCCAGCATATAGGCGGAGGACAGCCACTTGACCAGCCGGTCATAGTCCTCCGGTGCGCTCAGATCCCCCGCCCACACGGAGAGGGTGACCGAGGAGAGAGGCATCCCCAGCCCGGTGAGGGTGATGGCGGCGGCGGCCAGTGGGAGGCTCCGGGTGGGAGCCAGACAGCACAGGGCGAAGCCGGCCAGAAAGACGCCGAAGATCAGGCTGTTGGCCATCCGGCTGCCCAGGCGGTCGCTGAGCCATCCGTAGAGCACCTTGGCGGCGATGAGGACAAGCCCCAGATAGGACATGAGCAGGGCCGCCGTTCCGCTGGAGAAGCCGGCGGAGGTGTACAGCACTGTGAGATGGGAGAAGCCCGGTCCGCAGGGACCGCCGGTGAGAAAGGCGGACAGGAGCACCATCCCCAGGAGGGGGCGGCTCAGCCCCCCTCCCCCCGGCCTCCGGGTGCGGAGTCCCCGGCCCGCTGAAGCTCCGGGCAGTCAGGGGAGTCCCGCACCAAAAGAAGCACCAGCAGGGTGAGCAGCACTCCGGCGGCCGCCTCCCAGAGAAAGGCGGCGGACAGCCCCAGGGCCTGGATGGCCCCGGTGATGAGGGGCGGGGCAAAGATGGTGGAGATCCCGCTGCCTGCGGCGGCCATCCCCAGGGCGAAGCCCCGGCCGGTGGGGAACCAGCGGGAGATGACCAGGGTGAGGGGGATCATCCCCCCGTAGCCATAGGCAAGGCCGGACAGGACCGCCCCGCCGCAGTAGGCGGAGAAGCCGCGGGCAAAGCCGAAGAGGAGATAGGAGCCCACAAAGCAGGCCATTCCCAGGACCATGGTGTTCCGTAGGCCCAGCCGGCGGCACAGCCGGTCCACGGTGAGCATGGACAGCAGGGCGAACAGGCTCCGGACCGTGGTGATCCAGGAGCCCTGGGCGTTGGTGAAGCCGTGGACGCGGAGCAGATAGGGCTGATAGACCGTAAAGGCGTTGACCCCCAGTCCCATCACTGTGAACAGGGCAAGCCCGCAGCCCAGGCAGACCACCCAGGCCCGGAGACCGGCGCTTCGGGACGGTGCGTGACTGGCAATTCTCACAGAGATCCCCCCATTTCGTGCCCTAAGCGTACCACAGAACAACGGCGGTTGTAAAGATATTCTATGAGAGGAGGGCGCCTCATGCTTCAGGACTGGATCTGGCTGACTACAAGGAAGGCACTGGGACCCAGGGGCGTGCTCCGGGTGCTGGAGTACTTCGGCACGCCGGAGCGGGCGTTTTACGCCGATTCGGAGCAGTACGATCAGATCCCGGAGCTGCCCGCCGCGGCCCGGGCGTCCCTCCGGGAGAAGAGGATGGACGAGGCAGACCGGATCCTGGGGGAGTGCGACCGGCTGGGACTGCGGGTGATGACCCTCCAGGACGGGGACTACCCCGGCCGCCTGCGGGAGATCGCAGCGCCGCCGGCGGTGCTGTACATTCGGGGCCGGGTGTTCCGCTTCGATGAGGAGGCGGCCATCGGCGTGGTGGGCAGCCGGGATCCCTCACCCTATGGGGAGCGGGTGGCCGCCCAGCTGGGCCTGGAGCTGGCCCGGGGCGGGGCCCTGCTGGTCTCCGGCATTGCCCAGGGGATCGATTCTACCGCCCTGAAGGGTGCGCTCAAGGGCGGCGGGCCCGTGGTCTCTGTGCTGGCGGGCGGGGTGGACGTGCCCTACCCCAGCCAGAACCGCTTTCTGTATGAGGATGTGGCGGCGGCCGGAGCGCTCATCAGCGAGTACCCGCCCGGCACACGCCACAAGGCGGAGCACTTCCCGGTGCGCAACCGCCTCATCAGCGGGCTGTCCCTGGGGGTGGTGGCGGTGGAGTGCGCCCGGTTCAGCGGGACCATGAAGACCATCGAGCACGCCATGGACCAGGACCGGGATATTTTCGCGGTGCCGGGGAATATCGACGCCCCCAGGAGCGAGGGCCCCAACTGGCTCCTCCGGCAGGGGGCCCGCCCGGTGACCTGCACCCAGGACATCCTGGAGGAGTACTGGCTCCGCTTTCCTCAGAAGCTGGCACAGTCCGCCCCGCTGCCGCCGGAGGCGGCCCAGCAGCGGCTGGAGCAGCTCCGGAGCCGGAAAGGCCCGGAGGAGACCGGGCCGGAGGAGGAGCGGGAGGAGGCTCCCGCACCCGGCGGCCCCCCGGAGGACGGGGCTCCAGACCTGGAGCGGGTCCCGCGGGGGGAGCAGCGCTCCCGCTTTACAGACGACCAGCTGACCCTGCTCCGGGCCATGGCGGGACGGAAGAAGACGTGTACCGCAGATGAGCTGGTGGAGGAGACCCAGATCCCGGCCCGCCGGGTGCTGTCCGCCCTCACCATGCTCCAGGTGGACGGAGCCGCCCGGGAGCACCCCGGGAAGCGGTTTTCCCCGCTGGTGGAGCTGGAGGAGTGAGAGGCAGGCGGAGTTCCGTCCCAGTATTATTTCTTTCACGCGGCAGCGCCGCGTTTCATATTTCTAATTCGGAGGTCATTGCAGAATGGCATCAAAAACTGATCTGGTGATCGTAGAGTCCCCGTCCAAGGCAAAGACCATCGGGAAGTACCTTGGTCCGGGCTATGAAGTGAAAGCGTCTATGGGCCACGTCCGGGACCTGCCCAAGAGCAAGATGAGCGTGGACATCGAGGGCGGGTTCATCCCCAACTATCAGCCCATCAAAGGGAAGGAGGATGTGATCAGCGACCTGAAAAAGGCGGCCAAAAAGAGCGACCGGGTCTATCTGGCCACCGACCCCGACCGGGAGGGAGAGGCCATTTCCTGGCATTTGAAGGAGCTGCTGGGCATCCCCGATGACAAGACCTATCGGGTGACTTTCAATGAGATCACCAAAAAGGTGGTCAACGAGTCCATCGCCAGCCCCCGGGCCATCGACCAGAACCTGGTGGACGCCCAGCAGGCCCGGCGCATCCTGGACCGGATCGTGGGCTATGAGCTCTCCCCCCTGCTGTGGAAGAAGATCCGGCGGGGGCCTGTCCGCCGGCCGGGTGCAGTCGGTTGCCACCCGCCTGGTCGTGGAGCGGGAGGAGGAGATCCGCGCCTTCCAGCCCCAGGAGTACTGGTCCATCCAGGCCGATCTGGGCCGGGTGCGCCCCAATCTGGGCGGGTTCCAGGCCATGTTCCACGGCCGGGAGAAGAAGGTGGAGCTGAACAGCGAGGCGGAGGCGGACGCTGTGATCCAGGCGGTGTCGGGCCAGCCTTTCACTGTCTCCAAGGTGAAGCGGCAGGACAAGCAGCGCAACCCCGCGCCCCCCTTCATCACCTCCACCCTCCAGCAGGAGGCCTCCCGCAAGCTGAATATGACCCCCGCCCGCACCATGTCCATCGCCCAGCAGCTCTATGAGGGCGTGGACATCGAGGGGGAGGGCACCGTGGGTCTCATCACCTATATGCGTACCGACTCCCTCCGCCTGTCCGACGAGGCCATTGCCGCGGCCAAGGGCTTTATCGAGCACCGCTACGGCCGGGAGTACTATCCTCCCCAGGCCCGCCACTACAAGTCCAAGGGCAACGCCCAGGACGCCCACGAGGCCATCCGGCCCTCCGACGTGAACCTGGTGCCGGAGGACATCAAGAAGGACCTGACCAGCGAGCAGTTCCGCCTCTATAAGCTGATCTGGAGCCGCTTCCTGGCCTGCCAGATGGCCAGCGCGGTGTATGACAGCGTCTCCATCGAGGCGCAGTCCGCCGGTTATACCTTCCGGGCCAGCCACTCGGAACTGAAGTTCTCCGGCTTTACCGCCGTCTATGAGGAGGGGCGGGACGACGAGGAGGAGGCTCCCCAGTCCCCTCTGCCCGATCTGCGGGAGGGGGAGCCCCTGGAGCTGAAGGAGACCCGGAAGGAGCAGCACTTCACCCAGCCCCCCGCCCGGTACTCCGAGGCCACCCTGATCCGGGCCCTGGAGGAGAAGGGGATCGGACGCCCCTCCACCTACGCCCCCACCATCTCCACCATCCTCAACCGGGAGTATGTGGTGAAGGAGGGCCGGGCCCTCCGTCCCACACCGCTGGGAGAGGTGGTCACCGGCCTGATGAAGGATAAGTTCCAGGACATCGTGGACCCCACCTTCACTGCCCAGATGGAGGAAGAGCTGGACAAGGTGGAGGAGGGCAGCGTGGACTGGAAACGGGTGCTGTCCGAGTTTTATGAGGACTTTGAGGCGGAGCTCCACAAGGCGGAGCAGGAGCTGGACGGGGAGCGCATCAAGGTGCCGGACGAGGTCTCGGAGGAGATCTGCTCCCAGTGCGGCCGGAATCTGGTCATCAAGTCCGGCCGGTTCGGCCGGTTCCTGGCCTGCCCCGGCTGGCCGGAGTGCGACTTCACCATGCCCCTGGTGGTGGAGATGCCCGGCAAGTGCCCCAAGTGCGGCGGCCGCCTGCTCAAGCGCACGGGGAAGAGCAAAAAGACCAATAAGCAGTACACCTATTACTGCTGTGAGCATCTCAACAGCAAGGACGAGGCCAGAAAGTGCGACTTTATGACCTGGGACGTGCCGGTGAAGGACAACTGCCCGGAGTGCGGCTGGACCATGTTCAAGAAGTCCGGACGGGGCTTCAAGAAGCCCTTCTGCATCCACGAGGGCTGCCCCAACTTCACCCCGGAGGAGAAGCGGGGCGGCTGGAAGAGAAAGACGGCGGATGACGCCGGGGAGGCGGGCAGCGAGTCCGGGACCGCCCCGGAGGAGAAGCAGCCCGAGGCGAAAAAGACCGCCGCGAAAAAGACCACCGCGAAAAAGACGGCCGCCAAAAAGACGGCAGCCTCCAAGACCGGCGCCAAAAAGACCGCGTCCAAGACGGCGGCTGAGAAAACTGCGGCGAAAAAGACCACCGCCAAAAAGACAGCGGCCAAGAAAACCGCAGCCAAGAAAACCGCCGCTAAAAAGGCGGAAGGGGAGAGCCCGGACGGAGAGGCGTGAGCGTGGACCCGCCCTGCCCTACGCCAGGGCGGACCGGTACAGCTCCCTGCACAGGCTGATGGAGGCTTGAAAGACGGCCTCCCGCTCCGCCCCGTGCTGGAGCGCCCGCTCCCGGAGGAGGTCATCCAGAAGGATGCAGGCTTCCGGGGAGAGGGCGGCCCGCAGGGCGGCCTCCTTCTCATCGGAGAAGCGGCGGCAGTCCGGATATTCCGGCATGAGGGCCAGAAAGGCTTCTGAGCGCTCCAGGACGTACTGATAGAGGACACTGGACAGACGGGTCATAGAACCACCCCAAACATGTATAATTTATACATGTTATAACACGAATAAATTATACATGTCAAGAGGTGAGCCGTAAATTGTTTGGAGATCGTTTGCGTGTGCTGAGAAAAGAACGCAAGGTGAGCCAAAAGGAGTTGGCCGAGTATCTGGGGATCAGTATTCGGGGCTATCAATTCTATGAGAGCGAGGATAACGAGCCCAACATCAAAATGCTGATCGCTCTGGCCGATTTTTACGGCGTCACCATCGACTATCTGGTGGGGCGGACAGACGAGCGGTGACGCGCCGCGAAACACACAAGGAAAATCAGAATCAGGAGGGACCCATGGAACCTGTAATTGTGATCGGAGCGGGCCTGGCGGGCAGCGAGGCCGCCTGGCAACTGGCCCGGCGGGGGATCCCCGTGACGCTTCGGGAGATGAAACCCCAAAAGATGACCCCGGCCCACCACAGCCCGTCCTTCGGCGAGCTGGTGTGCTCCAATTCCCTGCGCTCCGACCAGCTGGAGAACGCGGTGGGGCTGCTGAAGGAGGAACTGCGCCGCTGCGGCTCCCTCATCATGGCCTGCGCGGACGCCCACCGGGTGGAGGCGGGCGGCGCGCTGGCAGTGGACCGCCATGCCTTCTCCGAAGCCATTACGGAGAAGATCCGGAGCCACCCCAAGATCACTGTGGTGGAGGGGGAGGTTACAGACCTTCCGGCGGAGGGACAGGTCATCGTGGCCAGCGGGCCGCTGACCTCCGACCCACTGGCGGAGGCCATCGCCCGGCGCTATCCTCAGAACGGCTATCTGCACTTCTTTGACGCGGCGGCCCCGCTGGTCACCTTTGACAGCGTGGACATGGAGAGCGCCTGGTTTGCCTCCCGGTATGACCGGGGGACGCCGGACTACATCAACTGCCCCATGACGGAGGAGGAGTACCAGAGCTTCTGGGAGGCTCTGACCACCGCCCAGGAGGCGGAGGTCCATGGCTTTGAGGACGCCGGGGTCTTTGAGGGCTGTATGCCTGTGGAGGTGATGGCCCGCCGGGGGCGGGATACCCTGTGCTACGGGCCGCTGAAGCCGGTGGGACTGAAGGACCCCAAGACCGGACGGGAGCCCTTTGCCGTGGTGCAGCTGCGCAAGGACAACGCCCAGGGGACCATTTACAACATCGTGGGTTTCCAGACCCACCTGAAATGGCCGGAGCAGAAGCGGGTGTTCTCTATGATCCCCGCCCTGCGGAATGCGGAGTATGTGCGCTATGGGGTGATGCACCGGAACACTTTCCTGGACTCCCCCCGGCTGCTGGACCGCTATTTCCGGGTGCGGACAGAGCCCCGCATCCGCTTTGCCGGGCAGGTCACCGGGGTGGAGGGCTATGTGGAGTCCACGGCCTCCGGCTGCCTGGCGGCCCTGGAGCTGGCCCGGGAGTTGGAGGGAAAGAGCCCCATCGATTTTCCTCGGGAGACCGCCATGGGGGCGCTGGCCCTTTACATCAGCGACCAAAGTGTGGTAAACTTTCAACCGATGAACGTGAACTTCGGCCTGATCCCCCCGCTGGGCTATCGGGTCAAAGGCAAGCGGAACAAAAATGCGGAACTGTCCAAGCGGGCCCTGGAGGCCCTGGGACAGCTGGATCTGGAGTGAGCAGGCGGCTCCGCTTGCCTTTGGGCGCATAAGCGCCCCGCCGCCGTGCGGCGTCCAAGCGTCCGGCGGAGCCGGACCTTGCCGGAGGGCGGATTCACTCCGCCCGAGGATGTGGAAGAAACCGGGTCCCCGGAAGCGTGGAACACACGCTTCCGGGAGAAAAGCGGAACAAAAATGCGGAACTGTCCAAGCGGGCCCTGGAGGCCCTGGGACAGCTGGATCTGGAGTGAGCGGAGGGGGAGTTTCGCCGCCCCGGCGGCGAGTTTCTTTCCCGGCGATGGGAAAGAAACCAAAGGATCGCCGGGGACGCGGCCGATGGACTACGGCTCCGCTTTGCTCCGCCTAGGTCCATAGGACCGCTTTCCCCGGACCCATTATGGAGGACGCATACCTGTCAGGTTTTACAATGGTTCCGGCGCGCGAAACCTGAGTGGCGGTCAGCGGTTCTTCCCGGCCCACTGGGGCCTGGTTTTCCCAAAATTGCGGCCGGTGCGGTTTCCCTTCTGCGCCTGGCTTTGCCGGGGGAACGCGCCCGGTGCGTGTATCGCCGCAGGGACGGCCCTTGCGGCCGCCTGGGGCTCCTGGTGCGAATTCTGGTGGAGTCCCCAGGGACTCTCCTACCTAAGTATGGGGGGATTGATTGCGGTCCGTAGGGGAGGGGCTTGCCCCTCCCGCCGTCCCTGAGCCGCCCGCAGGCGGCGAAACCTCTGTCAGAAAGGCGCGCTTACCCCCGCAGGGTCCATTGAATCAGTGAAACCCCAAGGCGAAAGCCGTGGGTAAAGGAGATCTGGTTTGCAGTGTTCAGCAAGGAAAAGAGGGCGGGGGAGAGCTCCTGGGTCCCAAGCTCGGCCAGCACCCGGGCCATGCTCTCCTGATAGACCGGGTCGGAGTCGAAGTCCAGGTGGGCGTGGTCGATTTCGTAGTAATAGAGGTTTTGAAGTTCTGGAATCATATTGACACCGCCAATATATTTGAATTAGCGATATTATATCGCTAAAACAAATATTAGTCAAGAGGAGGCCCCATGTATCATAAGGATATTTTCTGTATGCGGGTCAAAAAGCTGCGAAAAAATGCAAAAGAACAGCAGAAGGATTTAGCAGAGGCCATCGGAGTATCGCAGGCGGCGATCAGTGATATTGAAAATGGCCGTCGGACGACTTCGTTTGAGAACTTGGCTTCGATATGTACCCATTACAACGTCTCAGCGGACTATCTCCTGGGTTTGATCGACGAGCCCAGGACTTTGACACCGCCGAAGAAAGAAGGAACTTGACATGAAAATCATCGTGGACGCCATGGGCGGGGACAACGCCCCTCAGGCGCCGGTCATGGGCGCCATCCAGGCAAACAAGGAGTATGGGGTGGGCATCACCCTGGTGGGCCGGGGCGAGGACATCCTGAAGGTTCTGGAGGAAAACGGCATCCGGGAGCTGCCCGCCGGGGTGGAGATCGCCCACGCCTCTGAGGTGGTGGAGATCTGCGACAACCCGGCCACGGCCTTCCGGGAGAAGAAGGACTCCTCCCTGACAGTGGGGCTGAACCTGCTCAAGGCGGGGGAGGGGGACGCTTTTGTGTCCGCCGGCTCCACCGGCGCCCTGCTGGGCGCGGCCACCCTGCTGATCAAGCGGATCCGGGGGATCCGCCGGGCCGCGCTGGCCCCGGTGGTGCCCACCGGAAACGGAGGCGCAGTGCTGATCGACGCGGGGGCCAACGTGAAATGTCCGCCGGAGTATCTGATCCAGTTCGCCTATATGGGCTCCTACTACGCCGAGCACGTCCTGGGCCGTCCTCAGCCTAAGGTTGGACTGCTGAATATCGGGGTGGAGCCCTCTAAGGGCACGGAGCTCCAGACCACAGTGTACCCTCTGCTGAAACAGGCGGGGGAGGAGGGCCGCATCTGCTTCGTGGGCAACATCGAGGCCCGGGAAGCGGTGGAGGGCGCGGTGGATGTCATCGTGGCCGACGGCTACTCAGGAAATATTTTCCTGAAAACCATGGAGGGGACCGGCCTGTTCCTCGCCAAGGAGATCAAGGGTATTTTATGAAAAATCTGATGACCAAGCTGGCCAGCGGCCCCATCCGACGGGCTGAAGAAGTTCAAGAAGCTGATGAGCTCCAGCGAGGTGGGCGGACCGCCCTGCTGGGTATCTCCAAGCCGGTGATCAAGGCCCACGGCTCTTCCGACGCCTATGCCATCAAAACGCCATCCGCCAGGCCAATCAATTCTCCTCCGGGATCATTGGGAATATCCTCGGACAACATCGACCTGATGCGGCTGGACGCCCCGGAGGCAGAATAATAATTTTCCGGGTGAATACACAGAAATTCCCGATTCCCTATTGACAGGCAGGTAGTTTCTGCATATAGTAGGGAAAGAAACTATGCTGGAGCACAGCAAAAGGAGCAGTCAGCTATGATTTTTGAAAAGGTATGCGCACTGATCGCGGAGCAGTTCAATGTGGATGCGGATTCCATTACCATGGATACCTCCTTTGAAGATGATCTGAACGCGGATTCTGTGGACATTGTGGATCTGTCCATGGCATTGGAGGAGGAATTTGATATTGACGAACTGACCGAGGAGGAAGCTGCCTCCATCAAGTCGGTGGGTGATCTGGTCCGGTTCCTCCAGAACAAGATCGACTGATCCAAACGACATACATCGCAAAACTCCGCCAACCGGCGGAGTTTTGCTTGCCTGTCGAACCAAAGAATGAGGAGTGGTTCTGATGACCACGTTGGAAGAAAAGCTGGGCTATGAATTCCGGGACCCGGCCCTGCTGGAAAATGCGCTGACCCACAGCTCCTGCGCCAATGAGAGCCGGGGCAGGCGTCAGAGCAACGAGCGGCTGGAGTTCCTGGGCGATTCGATTTTGGGTATGGTGGTGGCCGACCACCTGTACCGCAACCACCCGGATCTGCCCGAAGGGGAGCTGACCCGGACCCGGGCGGCCCTGGTGTGTGAGGACAGCCTGGTGGAGGTGGCGGAGGCGCTGCATCTGGGCGAGTATCTGCACCTGGGCAAGGGGGAGGAGGCCGGCGGCGGCCGGAAGCGTCCCTCCATCCAGGCGGACGCCGTGGAGGCGGTGCTGGCTGCGGTCTATTTGGACGGCGGGATCGGCTCGGCCCGGAAGATCGTACAGCAGTATATCCTCTGCCGGGAGGTGGAGGGGCTGACCAGCCCCCGGGACTATAAGACCGCCCTTCAGGAGCTGGTGCAGCGGGAGAGCGGCCAGGTTTTAAAGTACCGCCTGACCGGCGAGGAGGGCCCCGACCATGACAAGCGCTTCTTTGTAGAGGTGGACCTGAACGGGGAAGTGGCCGGCCGGGGCAAGGGACACAGTAAAAAAGAGGCCGAGCAGATGGCAGCCAAGGCTGCAATCGCCAAGTTGAAGGGATAAGGCGGAGGAGTGCTCCGTCTGTCCCAGGCCTCTTTTGCGAGCGGAAGCGAGCCGCGCCGAAGGGCGCGTCCAAACAAAATTCTCGGCTTTGGCCGGGAATTTTTTTGCCGGAGGGCGGATTTACTCCGCCCGAGGAATGAAGAGAAACGGGGTCCCCGGAAAGCGGAGCTTTCGGGGGCGGCCGAGCAGATGGCGGCCAAGGCTGCAATCGCCAAGTTGAAGGGATAAGGCGGAGGAGTGCTCCGTCTGTCCCAGGCCTCTTTTGCGAGCGGAAGCGAGCCGCGCCGAAGGGCGCGTCCAAACAAAATTCGCGGCTTTGGCCGGGAATTTTTTTGCCGGAGGGCGGATTTACTCCGCCCGAGGATTGAGAGAAACGGGGCCCCCGGAAAGCGGAGCTTTTTGGGGCGGCCGAGCAGATGGATGCCAAGGCTGCAATCGCCAAGTTGAAGGGATAAGGCGGAGGAGTGCTCCGTCTGTCCCAGGCTGCTTTCTGCGCGAAACACAGGAACGTAGAGCTGAAAGGACCTCCGGCCATAGCCGGAGGTCCTTTTCTGTGATAAAATAAGAGCGGAATGAGAACATAATGCTGCTGTAATCGGCAGAAAGCTGATAAAATCAGAGGAATTTCAGCAGGATTTACCTATTTTGCCCCTTGAAGTTCTTTCCCGAAATGGTATCATAATGTGTCGGCTCCTGCGGCTCATAGCCGGGTGGGAGCCGGAACTTTGAATGGGACAGGAAGGGAGAACGGATATGAGTCAGACAGCTGTGGATGACCGCTATTTTCAGACGGAGCGTGTGTGGAAGATCCTGCTGCGCATCGCCCCTCCGGTGATGCTGGCCCAGCTGATCCAGGCCCTCTATAATATTGTGGACAGCTACTTTGTGGGGCAGTACTCCAACAGCGGCCTGACAGCCCTGTCTGTGATCTTTCCGGTCCAGTTGATCATCACTGCCATTGCGGTGGGGACCGGCGTGGGCGTGAACACCTATATGGCCCGGATGTATGCCTTTGGAAAGAAGCGGGCGGCCGACTGCACGGCCGGGACGGGAATGGTGCTGGCGGTCATCAGCTGGGCGGTGTTCGCAGTGGCGATGCTCCTGTTGATGGAGCCCTATGTGCGGACCTCCGCCACTTCTCCGGACGCGGTGGCCGATGCGGTGCTCTATGGAAACATCGTGTGTGTGGGGAGCCTGGGGATCTTTCTGGAGAGCATCTGGACCAAGGTGTATCAGGCGGGGGGCAATATGCGCCTGCCCATGCTGGCACAGATCGCCGGGGCGCTGACCAACATCGTGCTGGACCCCGTTCTGATCTTTGGGCTGGGTCCCGTGCCCCACATGGGGATCGCCGGGGCGGCCATTGCCACTGTGGCGGGCCAGTGTGTGGCGGCGGCCATCACCGGGGCCGCCGGCTTCCGCCGCCCGCCCAAGCTGGTGGTGATGCGGAAGTATGTCCGGCAGATCTACCGCCTGGGGTATCCCTCCATTTTCATGCAGATGCTGTACACCGTGTATATCATGGCGCTGAATATGATCCTGGCGGGCTTTTCGGACGATGCAGTGACGGTGCTGGGCCTGTACTATAAGCTCCAGTCCTTCTTCTTCATCCCACTCAACGGCCTTCAGACCTGTATCGTGCCCATCCTCAGCTATAACTTCGCCTGCCTGGCCTATGACCGCTGCAAGCGGATCCTGTACGACTCCTGCGGAATCTCTCTGGTCTTTATGCTGGTGGGTGTGGTCAGCTTTGAGTGCATCCCGGACCGGCTGATCGGCCTGTTTTCCCAGGATCCGGCGGTGCTGGCCATCGGGGTGCCTGCCTTCCGTATCATCGGACTGAGCTTTATTCCCGCTGTGCTCTCCCTGATGCCGCCGGTGTTTTTTCAGGCCATCGGAGCGGCGGGCCCCAGCCTGCTGCTGTCCGTGGTGCGGCAGATCTGCTGTCTGATTCCCCTGTTCTGGCTGTTTTCCAAGATCAGCCTGGGGGCGACCTGGTTTGCCTATCCCCTCTCAGAGGTCATCACGGGCAGTCTGGGGGTGGCCTTCTACCTCCGGCAGCTCCAGCGCTGGAAGCGGGAGGCGCCGATGGCGGGACCCACGGTCCGCTAAGACCGCGGGGACGCCGGCTTGTTTTAATCTGTCCGGGATAGCCGCCATTTGGCGGCTATCCTGCATATCTGGCAGAAGTGGGCGGTTATTTTGCAGTTTTACTTGCTTTTTTCTCTGCCATCCCGTATGATAGATGTTGTGTGTAAAAAGACCGTTAAGAAACTGCGGTCCACGGGAAGAGCGCCACGGCTGCGGTCTGCCCGGAGAAGAAAAAGGAGAGAGAGAACGTGGAAAAACTGCGTCCGCAGCTGCTGCGCTCCCTGGCGGACTATTCCAGGGAAAAGCTGATGAAGGACCTGATCGCCGGCGTCATTGTGGCGATCATCGCGCTGCCCCTGTCTATCGCGCTGGCCCTGGCCTCTGGGGTGTCCCCGGAACAGGGCCTGTACACCGCCATCGTGGCGGGCTTTCTGGTGTCCGCCCTGGGCGGGAGCAAGGTACAGATCGCCGGGCCCACAGCGGCCTTCGCCGCTATCGTAGCGGGGATCGTGGCCCGAAACGGGATGGACGGCCTGGCGGTTGCCACCATTCTGGCTGGGATCCTGCTGGTGCTCATGGGACTGCTCCGCATGGGCAGCATGATCAAGTTCATCCCCTATACCATCACCACAGGCTTTACCTCCGGCATTGCGGTGACCATCGTGGTGGGGCAGCTGAAGGATTTCTTCGGGGTGACCTTCCGGAACACTCCCATCGAGACTGTGGAGAAAATGGAGGAATTTATTTCCTGCTTCGATACCGTCAATCTGTGGGCCCTGGCGGTGGGCTGTATCGCCCTGGCGATCCAGATCGTCTGGCCCCGCTTTTTTAAGCGGGTGCCCGCATCTCTGGTGGCGGTGATCGCCACGGCGGCCATGGTGGGCCTGCTGAAGCTGCCGGTGAACACCATTGGGGACCTGTATACCATCTCCGGCGGCCTGCCCCGGTTTGCCCTGCCTGCCCTGTCCTATGAGACGGTGGCGGCGGTCCTGCCGGACGCGTTCACCATCGCTATTCTGGCGGCCATCGAGTCCCTGCTGTCCTGTGTGGTGGCCGATGAGATGATTGGCGGGCGGCACAACTCCAACATGGAGCTGGTGGCCCAGGGCATCGGCAATACCGCCTCGGCCCTGTTCGGCGGGATCCCCGCCACCGGCGCCATCGCCCGGACGGCGGCCAACATCAAAAATGGAGGAAATTCTCCGGTGGCCGGTATGGTGCACGCGGTGGTGGTCCTGGTGACCCTGGTGTTTCTCATGCCCCTGGCGGCCCTGATCCCGATGCCCTGCATCGCGGCGATCCTGCTGATGGTGGCCTATAATATGAGCGGCTGGCGGACGTTCCTTCAGGTGGTCCGCCGCTCCCCCAAGAGCGATGCGGCGGTGCTGCTGCTCACCTTTTTCCTCACAGTGATCTTCGATCTGGTGGTGGCCATCGGTGTGGGCCTGTCCCTGGCCTGTCTGCTGTTCATGACGCGGATGGCTAACGTGGCGGTGATCAAGGAGTGGAAGTATGTGGAGGATGAGGATGCGCAGGGCCGCTTCCGGCATGTGCCGGAGCACGTGATGGTCTATGAGATCGACGGCCCCATGTTCTTCGGAGCGGCGGACCAGATCCCCCACATCGACCCCAGAGAGACCCGCCGGGTGATGATCCTGCGGATGCGAAGTGTCCCAGCCCTGGACATCACTGCCCTCAACAGCCTGGCCCGGCTGTGGAAGGAGTGCCAGCGGCACAGGGTGCAGCTCATCCTCTCCCATGTGAATGAGCAGCCCCTGTCTGTGATGCGCAAGTCGGGCTTCTATGAGGCGGTAGGGGAGGAGTGGTTCTGTCCCAACATCGACACCGCCCTGGAGCTGGCCAAGCTCTGAGAGCATGAGGGGAGAAGGGCGCTTCAGAGGCCGGTGGATGCGTCCGTGTCCGCCGGCCGGCCCTTTAAAGCCAGACGAAGGAAAAAATCCCGCCGCGCTTGACACGGCGCGGCGGGAATGATAATATACTGTCTTGTAAAACAAAAAGCGCGGAGAACGGAAAAGTAGCGTCTGATCCAAAGGACAGAGAGGGCCCCTCACCGGCTGAAAGGGGGCCTGCGGCGGAGGGTGTGAAGTGCGTCCGGGAGCGCGGCGGGCAATGCCGTCCGACTTGACCCCGTTACCGGTCAGACAAGTGAGAAATGAGAGTGGAACCGCGAGAGATCGCCTCTTATGCCGCGTGGACGGCGTAGGGGGTTTTTCTTTTTCCCCGGCCGCCCACAGCACCCACATTATGGGAGGTTGCCTGTCATGTTTCAAGCGTTGAATGAGACGCTGGAGGCCTATCAGCGCCGGGACCCGGCCGCCCGCTCCAAGCTGGAGATCTTCCTGCTGTACCAGGGCGTCCACGCCACCCTGTACCACCGACTGGCCCACTGGCTGTACTGCCACAACCGGAAGTTTCTGGCCCGGTGTGTCTCCCAGTGGAGCCGTTTCTGGACAGGGATCGAGATCCACCCCGGGGCGAAGATCGGCCGCCGCCTGGTCATCGACCACGGCATGGGCATCGTCATCGGCGAGACCGCCGAGGTGGGGGACGACTGCCTGATCTACCACGGCGTCACACTGGGGGGGACGGGAAAAGACCAGGGGAAGCGCCACCCCACCGTGGGGAACAATGTGCTCTTGAGCTGCGGAGCCAAGGTGCTGGGTCCCTTTCGGATCGGTGATAACGCCCGGATCGCCTCCAACGCGGTGGTGCTCAGCGAGGTCCCGCCGGACGCTACCGCCGTGGGGATTCCCGCTCAGATCGTCCGCATTGCAGGCCATGCGACCCACTATGCCGACGAGGTGGACCAGACCAGTGTGGAGGACCCCATGCTGGAGCGTGTGGCCGCCCTCTCCCAGCGGCTGGAGCTGCTGGAGCGGCTGCTGGATGAGAAATTTTTGGAGCAGAAGTCGTGAGACTGCCCCTGCGGTCAGCGATGTTGCAGGAGCGCACACTGTGCGCCCATACGAAAGAAAAAACAATGGAGGTTTTCTGTTATGCTGTTATATAATTCTGCCACCCACAAAAAAGAGACCTTTACCACCCATATCCCGGGTCGTGTGGAGATGTACACCTGCGGCCCGACGGTGTACCACTTTGCCCACATCGGGAACCTGCGCTCCTATATCATGGAGGATGTGCTGGAGAAATTCCTGCGCTGGTCGGGCTATGATGTGAACCGGGTGATGAACATCACCGACGTGGGCCACTTGAGCTCTGACGCGGACACCGGGGAGGACAAGATGCTCAAGGGCGCCCGCCGGGAGCACAAGACCGTCATGGAGATCGCCCAGTTTTACACGGACGCCTTTTTCTCCGACTGCTCCAAGCTGAACATCAAGACACCCGACGTGGTCCAGCCCGCCACCGGACTGATCGACGACTTTATCAAAATCGTCTCCGGCCTGCTGGACAAGGGCTACGCCTATCTGGCGGGGGGCAACGTGTACTTTGATACCTCCAAGCTGGAGCGGTACTATGTGTTCAACGACCACGACGAGGAGGATCTGGCCGTGGGCGTCCGGGAGGGCGTGGAGGAGGACACCAACAAGCGCAATAAAAACGACTTTGTCCTCTGGTTCACCAAGTCCAAGTTTGAGGACCAGGCCCTGAAGTGGGATTCCCCCTGGGGCGTGGGCTACCCCGGCTGGCACATCGAGTGCTCCGGCATCTCCCTGAAGTACAACGGGGAGTATCTGGACCTCCACTGCGGCGGCATTGACAACGCGTTCCCCCACCACACCAACGAGATCGCCCAGTCGGAGAGCTATCTGGGCCACTCCTGGTGCAAGCAGTGGTTCCATGTCCACCACCTGAACACCAACTCCGGCAAGATGTCCAAGTCCAAGGGGGAGTTCCTGACAGTCTCCCTCCTGGAGGAGAAGGGATACGACCCCCTGGCCTACCGCTTCTTCTGCCTGCAGAGCCACTACCGCAAGGGGCTGGTGTTCTCCTGGGAGAATCTGGACAACGCCGCTGGGGCCTATCAGAAGCTGGTGGCGAAGATCGCCGCAGTGGATCCCGAGGACGGGGATGTGGATGAGGCTGTTCTGGCGGAATACAAGGAAAAATTCGCCAATCAGGTGGGCAATGACCTGAACACCTCCATGGGCGTGACCGCCCTGTACGACACCTTGAAGGCCAAGACCAACGGGGCCACCAAGCTTGCCATCCTGGATAGTTTTGACCAGGTGCTGTCCCTGGATCTGCTGGCCAAGGCGGCCAAGGTGCGGGAGGAGCAGTCCAGGGCCAAGGCCGCCCAGACCTCCGGCGGCTACACCGTCACCGGGGAGGGCGACCCTGAGATCGACGCCCTGGTCCTGGCCCGGGGCGAGGCCAAGAAGGCCAAGAATTTTGCCGAGGCTGACCGGATCCGGGATGAATTGAAGGCAAAGGGCATCGAGGTCACTGACGTGCCCGGCGGAGCGGTTTGGAAGAGAATTTGAGTCTGGTATGGAATCAGGAGAGCCTCGGTCATGGCCGGGGCTCTCCTGATGGTCAAAGTGAGAAAATCGGTTCAAAAGGGTGGGCCGATGTGTGCTTTCCGCCTCTTTTACGGCGTTCCTTTATGCGAATACGCCTTGTACAAGGATCATGTAAAGCCCGGTAGCCCCAAAAATGGAGATCAGGTCGTTGCCCTTCCAGAGGTGGAGGAGCACCGCCGCCGCGCCTGCCAGCAGGGTGGGGACCCACCCCGCCGGGGTGGAGAAGGTGACCCCCTTCATGCAGTAGACGATCAGCATGGCGATGATGGCAGGGGGCAGGACCTTGCCCAGGTACAGCACGATTTTTGGGGGATGCTCTCCGCGGTCGAACAGCAGAAAGGGCAGGGCCCGGGTCAAAAAGGTCACGGCGGACATGACGGCGATGGAGGCCAGCGCCTCCGCGGCGGTCAGCTGCATGGTACTTCCTCCTTTTTTGCCTCATAACAGTCATCCAGTTTGGGACGCAGGGCAGTCAATGCCAGAACGATCAGTCCCAGGGCGGGGAGGAGCATCTCCTCCGCACCCACCAGCATCAGGCTGAGCAGGGTGGCCGCGCCCCCCAGAAGGGCGGGGAGGTGGCTCCCGGCCTTTTTCCACTGGCCCACAGCGATAACCAGAAACAGCGCCGTCATGGCGAAGTCCACTCCGGTGGTGTCCAGCCCCAGGGCGGCGCCCAGCACAGAACCCAGGACCGACCCCAGAATCCAGTAGCTGTGGTCCAGCATGGCCACGGCAAAGTAGTAGTCATGCTCCTCCACCCCTGCTGGGGCCCGGGCGGAGCTGAGCAGGGCATAGGTCTCGTCGGTCAGGGAGAAGATCATGTAAAACTTTCGGGCCCCCATTCCCCGGAACTTTTCCAGCATGGAAAGGCCGTACACCAGATGGCGGAAATTGATCATCAGCGTCAAAAACGCCACCTGGCTCAGAGAAGCCCCAGTGGCCAGCAGAGAGACACCCAGATACTGTCCGGAGCCCGCATAAATGGTCATGCTCATCAGCAGAGCCCAACCCACGCCGTAGCCCGCTGTTTCCAGCATCAGACCGAAGGCCATGCCGATGGCCAGATACCCCATCAAAACCGGAACCGTCGCCGGAAAGGCGGCGGTCAAGGCTTTTCGATTCATGGATTCTACACCTCATTTACAACAGTTTCTCCTCATTTTACTCGTTTTTTTTCGCTGACGCAATCCCCATATCCGCAATTTTCGGGGCGGATTGGAAAATCGGTCAGCTGCAGACCTTCTTCAAAATGGGTCTTTGCACAGTGCAGGAAGTTTAAAGCATTATAAAACGTATCAACAGACGGAAGAAAGCAGGAGTATCAGATAAGGAAGTGTGGTCAGATGAAAAAGATACTTTTTGTGTGTCACGGCAGGATTTACCGGACATGAAAAAGCGCCTGTAAATCAAACATTTTTTGTGCTTCTATCTCAGTTTTACCAACGATTTACCAATATTTCTGGAGAGACAGGCTTGCTAACTATCACACCAGAATGAGGAGAACAACAATGCAGAGAAGCACCTCTTCCAACAGATGCATCTCAAAGGCAAGATTTGGTGATGACAGATCATGAAAAAGTTTCTTTCTTAATGCTTTTATTGATATTTTGGCCTGTATGATCGAAAAGTATGGTCCTCAAATGCTCAAAGACTTAGAAGAAAAGCGCACTTCAGAATTTCCAAAAATTCCATTATGAAGTGCCTCAATCAACACCCTGCTCAATTGCTGAAGCAGGGTGTTTTCATATTAAGGTTCAGTTTAGAATTCTTCGAATAGGAATCAAAGTTCCGTTGAAATTATCACGAGTTCGTGATACACTTTAATAGACACCCACAAACCAGTAAAAGGCTGGAGGATACTTATGGCTGTTCAGTATAATAAGCTATTTAAGATGATGATCGACCGGAAAATGACCAATAATCAGTTGGCCAAACAAGCAGGAATCAGTTTGAACATTATTACCCGTCTGAAGCGGGATGAATATATTGCCATGCAGACCATTGAGAAAATCTGTATTGCTCTGGACTGCAGTGTAGATGATATTCTTGAGTTTATCCCGGAGTCCCAACAATGAGTTGCCATAATGATAGAGAGGAGGCATATCATGCAATTTGAAGAAAAACTGGATGTGATCGAAGAAGATATTGCTCAATACAGCCGTGAACTGCTTGATATCCTTCTAAAAGACAGAACGACAAATGAGAACATTATCTGGGCAACCAGTGACTATATCTCCCATGGGGAGCTTTATGCAGCGACAGAGCAAATCTACGCCAGCCTGATCACTGGCGTTCATTCTAAGCTGATTCAGCCTCGTGTAGCAAAGGCACATGAGCAAAAAAACAGCCGCACCAGAGATAAGGCGGAAGTGTTTACCCCTTCCTGGATCTGCAATGCTCAAAATAACTTGGTGGACGAGCATTGGTTTGGTCGGCCTAATGTTTTTAACATCCCGCAAGACAGCACCTGGACGGCAACGGAACGGGTTGTGTTTTCTGAGGATAAGCAGCACACTTGGAAGCATTATGTGGATGCACGGAGAATTGAGGTTTCCTGCGGTGAAGCCCCTTATCTGGTAAGTCGCTATGATACAGTAACTGGCGGTCCCATTGAACTTTTCTCCCGGATCGGCTTACTGGATCGTAAACTGCGTGTTGTGACCGAAAATGCCTCCGATGAAAGCGAATGGCTGAAATGGGCCTATCGAGCGTATGAAAGTGTGTACGGTTTTGAGTTCCAAGGTGACAACTTATTGCTTGCACGAGAAAATTTGCTGTATACTTTTATTGATTATATGCGATATGCACTGAAGCGTACTCCTACGCTCGATGAGCTGAAAAAGGTTGCCACCATTATTTCCTGGAATCTGTGGCAGATGGATGGACTCACCTACGGTCCTCCGCTCTGCGATATTCAGGAAGAGATGAACCAGCTTTCTCTGTTTGACTTTATAGAAACAGAAACGCTGATTGTGCAAAAGCCTGCACAGTCACGGTGCAAAATCAAAGATTGGCGATCCAAAGTGATCGTGGAATACTGCTCTTTGGTGAAGGGGGAACGATAATGGAAACCGTATTTGGAACTGCTTTTGAGTATAAATTGATTTATGTTTTTGCCATCCATGACGAGGCTCATAAAGGGCTTTTGAAAATTGGTGATACCACGATTCAGTCAGACGCTTCCATTGATGCCCTGTTCCCCAACTGTAAGACGCTGAATCAGGCGGCGCTGAGCCGGATTAAGCAGTACACGAACACAGCGGGTATTTCTGCCCAGCTGCTACATACCGAGTTGGCTGTCCGTCTTATTAGAGGCAAGGATGGACAGCAGGTGCTGAAAGCTTTCCGGGACCATGATGTACACCGGGTGCTGGAGAACTCCGGTATTCCCAAGAAAAAGCTGAAAAACTCTACCAGCAGAGAATGGTTTGAGGTCGATCTGGCCACCGTCCAAAAGGCTATCGAAGCTGTGAAGAAGTGCCAGCCTAACCTGTCCGGCATGGGGGCAGGTACAGGGTTTACTCCCATCGTGTTCCGCCCGGAGCAGGAAGAAGCCATCGAGAAAACGCTGAAGCAGTTCAAAACGGGAAGCCGAATGCTCTGGAACGCAAAGATGCGTTTCGGTAAAACCCTTTCTGCCCTTCAGGTGGTTAAGAAGTCTGGCTTTGTCAAGACCATTATTGTTACTCACCGCCCTGTGGTGGACGATGGCTGGTATGAGGATTTTCAGAAGATCTTCTATGATACCGATGATTACACCTACGGCTCCAAGGGTCACGGGGCTACCATCGAAGATCTGCTTAAGAGCGGCAAAAAGTTTGTCTATTTTGCATCTATTCAGGATCTGCGTGGTTCTTCCACCATTGGAGGCAAATTCGATAAGAACGATGTAGTGTTCTCACTGGACTGGGATCTGGTCATCGTGGATGAGGCCCACGAAGGAACCACTACCGCCCTGGGCGATGATGTCATTAAAAATCTGGTCAAGGAAGGAAACGGCTACGATACCAAGTTTCTTGCCCTGTCCGGTACGCCGTTCAATATTCTCAAGGAATTTGACGATAACATCTACACCTGGGATTATGTGATGGAGCAGCAGCGCAAAGCACAGTGGGACGAGCTGCACTTTGGAGATTCCAATCCCTATGACGAGTTGCCGGAGCTAAAAATCTACACCTACGACCTGGGTAAAATCCTGACCGATAAAAGCTATGTGGAGCTGGAGGACAAGGCGTTCAATTTCCGGGAGTTTTTCCGTGTCTGGACTGGTGATATCAAGCACGACCACAAGGCCATGCCAGCTACTGCACAGGTGGGCGATTTCGTCCACGAAAGCGATGTTTGGAGCTTTTTGAACCTGATTACAAAAGACGACCCGGACAGCCACTATCCTTATACCAACGAAGAATACCGCAACCTGTTCCGCCATGCCCTTTGGATGGTTCCCGGCGTCAAAGAGGCTAAGGCCCTGAGCAAGCTGATGAAGAAGCATCCGGTCTTTGGCTGTGGTGCATTTGATATTGTCAATGTGGCCGGTGACGGTGATGAAGAGGAACGCTCTGAAGATGCGCTCCAGAAGGTGCGGCAGGCTATCAACGGCGCCGGACCCGATGGCTACACCATCACCCTTTCCTGCGGCAAGCTGACCACCGGGGTCACGGTGCCGGAGTGGACGGCTGTGTTTATGCTGGCCGGATCGTTCTCCACTTCTGCCGCCAACTATCTGCAAACCATCTTCCGGGTACAGTCACCCTGCAACAAGGATGGCAAAATTAAACGCTGTTGCTATGTGTTCGACTTTGCCCCCGACCGTACCTTGAAAATGGTAGCGGAATCTGCGGCGCTGTCCACCAAAGCGGGCAAGGCTAATGAATCCGACCGTCGAATCATGGGCGAGTTTTTGAACTATTGCCCGGTCATTGCGGTGGATGGCACGGTGATGAAAGCCTATGACACCAATCGCCTGCTCCAGCAGCTGAAGCGGGCCTATGCGGAACGGGCCGTACAGAACGGTTTTGATGACACCAATCTATATAACGATGAGTTACTGCGCCTGGAAGAACTTGATATCGAGAAGTTCAATAACCTAAAGAAGATTGTCGGCACATCCAAGGCAGCACCTAAGGCCAAAGAAATCGACATCAACGCCCAGGGATTTACCGATGAAGAATACGAAGAACTGGGCCGGATCGAGAAAAAGTCCAAGCGGGAGCGCACGCCGGATGAAGAAAAGCGTTTGCAGGAGATGAAGGAAAAGCAGAAGCTCAAAAATAATGCGATTTCCATCCTGCGTGGTATTTCTATCCGTATACCGTTGCTGATTTACGGCGCTGATATTCCCATTGACGAGGATATCACCATGGAAAAGTTGGTGGACATCGTGGACAATTCCTCCTGGGAAGAATTTATGCCCTCCGGTGTCACCAAAGAGATGTTCAAAAGTTTCATCAAATACTATGACCCGGAAATCTTTGTGGCTGCTGGTCGCCGGATTCGCACCACGGTTCTCAGCGCCGATGAGCTTTCCCCCACGGAGCGGGTCAAGAAAATTGCACAACTGTTTGCCTGCTTCAAAAACCCAGACAAGGAAACCGTTCTGACCCCGTGGCGGGTAGTGAATATGCACATGAGCGACTGCCTGGGCGGCTATGACTTCTACGACGAAGCTCACGAGCAGATGATGGACAAGCCCCGCTTTGTGGATCGCGGTAAAGTGACCGCCGATACCTTTGCAAACGCAGGTGCCCGTGTGCTGGAAATTAACTCTAAAACCGGCCTGTATCCCTTGTATGTAACATACAGCATTTTCCGCAGCCGGTGCGCTGCCTGTTCTGAAGAAGAACTGGATGATGCTAAATTGCAGCAGCTTTGGGATGCGACTGTGCGGGAAAATGTGTTTGTGATTTGCAAGACAAAGATGGCCAAGCAGATCACCCGGCGCACACTGGCCGGATATCGGAAGATTCCGGTGAATGCTCATTATTTTGATGACCTGATCAACATGATGAAGAATAAGCCCCGGCAGTTTGTTGACCGGGTTTTGAAGCCCAGCTATTGGAAGCAGGAAGGGGTGAAAGCCATGAAATTTGATGCCGTAGTAGGTAATCCGCCGTATCAGCTTTCCGGTGGTTCTGGCGGTACCAATGATGCACCAATTTATCAATATTTTGTTTCGTCTGCACAGAAGCTACAGGCTGACTATACTTCTTTGATCATTCCTTCAAGGTGGTTTTCTGGTGGACGGGAGAATCTTTTAGCTGAATTCACGACATGACATGTAACGCGGATGGAGGAATCAGCAAAATGTTTGTCTTTTCTGATTCTCATGATATATTCCCATCTGTAAAA
>SCPN01000777.1_pt1 | contig 26096 bp, 28 predicted proteins | sample 6106831 | NCBI WGS metagenome assembly SCPN01 (sample SAMN10720447, study PRJNA508395) | human gut metagenome | isolation source: Participant 1, 0 month
CATTTTCCTGTTCCTCCTGTTTATTTCTGTATATATTTATGAAGCGTTGCCTTTACTGCTCCTTTTCCTGCGATCATTTCACGGAACATCTCTTCGACCTTTTCGCCCACTCCGGCTTTATAAAGATCCGTGAAAAACAGGCGCTCATTGGACAAGACTGGTTTCAGCTGATCCTTCAGTGTCTCCGGCTTTCCAACCACAATATCACCAAGCTGTTCCTGAAGTTCTTCATTCATCGGATCCGGTGCAAGCTCATAGTCTCTGCCTTCGTCATCGACTGCCAGCATATACCGAAGCCATCCGGCAATTCCAAGCGGAATTGCGGTAAGTCTGGAGGCATTGCCATATTTTGCAACGTGTGCCTTGATCGTTTCTCCAAAACGGATCCCTACCATCTGCGAAACATCGACTGCCAGACGCAGGTTTGTATCTCCCAGATATTCATTCGGAAAACGGTCGTTGAAAAGTTCATCCACAAATGCCTGCGGAGAAAGAATGCCAGGATCTTCTACAACCGGAAGTCCTTCATCATAAGCTACCATACGTGCCATCTTCATCATATCTTCATTTGTATTTAACATATGTGCAAACAGATCATATCCAAGCACCACACCCAGAGGGCCTGTCGCAGAATGTACCGGATTCAGACATACCGTTACTTTCATTCTTTCTGAAAGGTTGACCGTGTTTCTGTCTGCAAGATAAACACCAAACCCTTTCTCAAGAGCCGGGCGACCGTTTGGAAAACTATCCTCAATCACAAGGTACTGTGGCTTCTCTGCATTGACAAATGGTGCGATATAAGTTTTCTTTCCGGTAATGACCGGCTGCATATTTTCAACACCAAGTTTTTCCAGATCTGCTGCGATCTGCTCACTTGGACGCGGTGTGATCTTGTCAATCATCGTCCACGGAAATGCTACGGTCTGTTCATCGCTGACATAAGCCAGGAAGTCTGCGTCAACAAATCCTTTTTTCTGCCATTCTTCCGCCATGGTAAGTACCGACTCTCTCAGTTTTTCACCATTTCTGGAACAATTATCCATAGATACCAGTGCCAGCGGATATTTTCCTGCCTGATATCTTTCAAAAAGCATAGCCACCAGCACTGCCATTGCACCGTTTGCCCGCTCCGGACCATTCTCAATATCTGCCTTTACATATGGAAGCCATGTTCCATCTGCTTTCTGGAGTGCATATCCCTTTTCTGTAATTGTAAAAGATACCATCTGTAAGGATGTACTTCTGAAAATTTCTTTCAGTCGATTCCACTGTTCCGGATCAGATGACTGTGCTTTTACCGCCTCTGCAAGAGAACCAAGCACTTTATATTCACGCACACCGTCTCCATGTAGAATGACACTCAGACCAAGATTGTCATACGGATCATAAATTTTATCTACAACATCATAATCAAACGTTTCCACACAGGTAATGCCTCTGTCCAGGACACCTTCCTCCAGCAGACCATCCGCAATGCCTCCAATAAAAATGCGAAAAATATTTCCGATTCCAAAGTGAACCCATTCCGGCTCTTTTCTTGCTTTTTCTGATACTTTTTCCACATCATATCCAGGAAGTGTGATTCCTGCCTTTTCCCATGCTTCACGATTTTTTATTCCTTCCAGTGTCAGTTTCATACCTGTTTTCCTCCTTGTTTTCCTGTTTGGTTTTTACACACTTGAATCATGCTCTTACGGTTTCATAAGCAAATGCTTCTACCTTTAACGCTTTTCTTTTGGTTGTTACTTACGTTTATATCTTAACTGTAAGTAGAGTGTATAACTTGTTCTGTCAATTGTCTATTGACAAAAAATACAATCTTTTTCATTATTTTTTGTCGCTTTTTCACAAATGATGTTTGGAATCTTGTTTTGAAATGTGATCTGTATTAAAATAATTGCAAATCTTGTGCGTATGATCCACACATAAGTAAGGAGAATTTTATGAAAGAAAAAAGAATGACTACCATTACTTTAAAAAAAATGAATCGTGATAAAGTTTACCAGTATATCTATCAGCAAAAAGAAACTTCCAAACTTCAGATTGTTCAGGATCTTCAGATGGGACTTTCCACCGTAAGTCAGAATTTAAACGATCTGGAAACCAGCGGACTGATCAGCCGCAATGGATATTTTGAATCAACCGGCGGGCGGAAAGCCCAGATTATACGGATTGTAGAAGATTTCCGTATCTCGATCGGTCTTGGAATTTTAAAAGATATGTTTCACATTGTCGCTGTTAATTTATATGGTGATGCGATCGCCACAGAAACGATTTCATTACCTTATAAAAACAGCGATGCTTATTATAACGAACTGGCCGAAAATGTAGAACAGTTTATTTCAAATCATCAGTATCCTTCTGAAAAAATCAAAGGAATTTCCATTGCCACTCAGGGCATTATTTCTCCGGATGGAACGTCTGTCACTTATGGTGCCATCATGGGAAACACCCATATGCAGCTTTCTGATTTTTCATCCAGACTGCCATATCCATGCCATCTGGAACACGATTCCAAATCAGCTGCCGAACTGGAATTGTGGAATCATCCGCAATTTGACAGTGCATTGATTTTTCTTCTTAATTCTAACCTCGGAGGTGCGATCATCACAAATCATACCGTACACCAGGGAAACCATATGAGAAGCGGATTATTCGAACATATCTGCATTGATCCGCATGGTCTGAAATGTTACTGTGGTAAACACGGATGCCTTGAAACCTGCTGCTCCGCAAATGCATTAATATCTGCCTCCGGAATGCCGGTCAAAGATTTTTTCTACAGACTACACACGGAACCATCCCCTGAAATTCAGCAAATCTGGAAAGATTATCTGGATCACCTTGCATTTGCCATCCGCAACCTGAATCTGATCATCGACAGCCCTGTGATCATCAGCGGTTATCTCGCACCTTATTTCCGGCAGTCAGACATATTATATCTGCTTGAAAAAATCAATGAACACTCTGTTTTCCAGATGACGGAAGATCAGCTTCTGCTCGGCAACCATGGACAATATACGCCAGCCATCGGAGCCGCTCTTTATTATATTCAATCATTTTTAAACTGTGAGACGAAATGAGGTACACTATGAAATACGATTTTACAACCATTCTCGACCGAAAAGGCAAAGATGCCATCGCCCTTGATGCACTTGGCGTAAACAACGGAAGAAATCATATTCAAGTCGAACGCACGTGAGACTTGGCACGCAATTCTGGTCAGCTTTGCTGACATTTACCCAACAGAATCGCTTGCAGCCGTTCCATGTATGATACAGTCTTTTTTACTTTATATTCCTCTGCATGAAGCTTCATAAAACGGAAAATGTAAACAACTCTCCGCGTTCTGCAAAAGGGCGGCTACCTGATCCTGCGGGACTATACATCTTCTGATTTTATTGTCTGGCTGATGAATCACCTGGAAATGCCGCCGGCAAATCTTATCGGTCACGGAGACGTAAAAATACACAAACCTGCGGAATTCATCGCCATGGCAAAAAAACCGGATTTACGGTACTGACTATGGAAAAACAGAAAGGCTTCCGTGCACATCTCATTGCACGAAAATAAAACAGCACAGCAGCCTGAAAACTGCTGTGCTTAAACTTTATCAAGTTCTATATCCACAAGCACCATATTCTTGCTGATTTCTGCTGAAGTCAAAAAGCTGCAACTTTTGTTTAATCTGCATTCAAAAGATGGATCTGCTTTTTCAGCCACCAAATCGCAATTCCTATATAAGGTGTTTTTGGATCTGCTTCATTCTCCCAAATATGTAATTGCTCTATGCAATTCTGTTGAAAATCTCCTTCCTGATTTGCTAAATCTTCCTGCATCAGCAAATTTCTGACCTGTGTTTTTAATGGATTTCTAAGTTTAGCATACCCATCTTTATCTGATAATCCCTGTTCTTCTGCTTCTTTTTTTAATGTTTCCAAGTCAGAAGGTGCCGGGAATTTTTTTATAAGAATCATCGCTTTCTCCCGACCTTCAATAACTTTAACTTCACATTACAGCCTGCAATTTCAGAATCATCGTCGCCGATTTTTTCCTTTAATTGATTCAAAATCTGTTCTGCATTTTCTATCTCTTCAAAGTCTATAAAATGATAAAATTTTTGAAATAGTGCCTTTATTTCCATTGGTCGTTCTGATGAATGCATAATACCACTTATAATAGTATTTGTATCTTTTCCATGAACCTCTCCTGATGGTTCATAAGCCATACCATCATCAAGTAAAATAATATTTTCACTTTTTACGGTATTAATCACGGCAGGTGCATGTGTGCTGACAATAAACTGAACTTTAGGAAAGATCTCTGTCAAGTCCCCTAAGATCCTTTGCTGCCAGGTCGGGTGCAAATGCAAATCGACTTCATCAATCAGTACAACACCATCTGTCTCTCTGCATACGTTACCTAAAAGCTGTGGATTAAGTGCCGCCATGCGGTACGCTATATCTGCCACCAGACTAATCGTACTTTTATATCCATCACTCAATTGATTGATTGGAATTCTCATGAGTTCACCTGACTCATCTCTGTAAGCCACTTCTAATTCCTTTGTTCCAACATTGTACTGCATTTTAACTTCATCATTTCCGGTAATTTTTTTATAGCAAGTTTCCATGGCAGCATAAACTGCTTCTAATTCTGGAATGCCTTCTAATCCCAGTTCCTGATTCTGATATTTCCGTACCGTCATTTTCGCAAACCAGTTCATCATCAGCTTAATGTTAGCTGTTCCATCCACACAATCCATATAACCGTTCATTCTGTTATTTGTCTCAAAAACATCACTTTGCTTTTCTCGATGATAATCCCATAAACGCCCGGTTCCATAATAAGCAATAACCGGAAGTATCAGCTTTGTATCACCTTCTCTTAAATGTTTCTGAAACTGAATACCAAGATCAATCATATCTTTGCATTTCTCACTAATCAATTACTTCCATTCCAATTTAATTACAAGACTCTTTCCCATTTTTTCACTCCGGACTTTGTCATTGCCTCTGCCTGTACCGTAACCGGATATTGCGGCTGGACATCCTTTGTACTTCCAACCGAAAAAGCTTTCAATCGAACCTGATTTTTATCAATTCTGCGACTATACAATCCATCCATTTTTACAAAAATCGTTTTACTGACTGCAATTGCTGCTCCCTCCATAATGGATGTTTTTCCAGAGCCATTTGCACCTACAATCACTGCCAAATTTGGATGCAATTTTATATCAAGATTTTCAAAACATCTGAAATTTTTAAGTACCAATTTTTGAATATGCATTTTTTCTTGACCGCTTTTTATTCTAATTTATCATTCATTTATTGCTTCTTTTATTCATTCTGTCCATTTCTTACAGCCTGATACATTTTGTAACCCCTGGCACTGATGAACTCTTATAAGCTTCTAAAAATATAAAACATCAAAAGAGCCACGGTCTTCCGTGGCTCCATTGTATCACAAATCAAAAAATCTGTCTTCTGAATCAAGTGCACGAATCTTTTCCATTTCTTCATCCGAAAGTTCAAAGTACTTTCTGACTGGTATTATAACAAAACGAGACTCCTTTTGAAGTCTCGCTTTGTTATGCGGTATAAACCTTTTGGTTATACCAGTATAAATCACATCCTGCACACGATATGCTGTTCCATCTGATGCGGAAGTGCTATTCCCAGTTCATACGACCATATCGGGTAGTCATACGGCAGATTTCTTTTTGAAGCCTTTTGGTCAGCTGCGTCTTTTTCAGACGCCATCTCCAGTTTTCACCAACCGTAGAAGGTTTGTTAATGCGGGCGGAATTGTCCAGTCCCAGCCAGTCCTGCATCGGAATGATGCAGGTGGCAGCCGCACTTCGCAGAACCAGTGCGATCATGCTCTTATAGAGCTGTTCTTCCGGGGTGGCATAGTCGTACAGATAATCACGCACCAGCTTACGCACGGTGTCGCTCATATAGCCAAGGTCTTCCGCAATGATTTCCCGTTTGCCCAATGCCTGCTCCACCGCACGGAACAGTTCAATGCCCGGTCCTTTTTCCCAGTGTCCTGATGCAGCTGTTTCACTGCCATAAGGAATTGAAAAATACTCATCAAACCCACGGAAGTGATCGATACGTACCACATCATACAGTTCAAAGCAGTACCACAGGCGAGTGATCCACCACTGATAACCGGTATTGCGGTGCACTTCCCAGCGATAGAGCGGATTACCCCAGAGCTGACCGGTTGCTGAAAATCCGTCTGGCGGAACACCTGCCACTGCAGTCGGAATGTTCTCCTCATCCAGCTGAAACAGACCAGGATTTGCCCATGCGTCCGCAGAATCCAATGCTACATAGATCGGAATATCTCCAATGATCTGTATTCCTTTGCTGTTTGCATAAGTTTTCAGTTTGCTCCATTGTTCATCAAACTTGAACTGGATATATTTATAATACTCCACTTCATAATACAGTTCCCGGCGATAGTAATCCATCGCATTCTGCCACCGCAGACGGATATCTTCCGCCCACTCGATCCATGGTCTGCCTTCAAAACGATCCTTCACTGCCATGAACAGTGCAAAATCATCCAGCCACCACTGATTTTTCTCGCAGAATCTCAGAAACGCTTTGTTGTGGCCGATATCACTGCGGGAATATGCCAGCCGCAGCAGACTGTTTCTTTCTATATGGCTGCAGATCGTATTCATTGAGAACTACAACGTTGCCGCTCAGTGGTATGAAAACGATGCCAACATCCGCCGTGCCATTGATTTCCTCAACGGTCCGGAAATGTTGGCAGCCGGTCATTCTGAAAGCCTGAACCGTCTGCATCATGAGCTGATCCACAAGGACTGGTTCCAGACCCTGCCGGACTTCAACGCACACGTTGTACGCAAAGGACAGGCTCTCAGTGATTATACCTGCGATCCGATGGGATGGAGACGCAAATGTCTGGTGAACATTGCCAAAGCCGGTCTGTTCTCCTCCGACCGCACCATTGCTGAGTATGACCACGATATCTGGCATCTTGGTAATTCAAGTCGAACGCACGTGAGACTTGGTGCGTGATTCTGGTCAGCGAAAGCTGACATATTCTTCTCAGAATCACTGCACATTCTACACTTCGTTCCGGTCGGCACAAAACCATTGTCCACTAGACAATGTGTGCCCTCGCGGAGCGTTTATCTCAGTCGGAGATTGTACTCCCACTGAGAAAGACTTGTTATTACTCACCACTTGCAGAAGTGGGAGTCTTCTCGACTGAGATAAAAATCTACCATTTTATTCCATCGACAGCCGGAACTTTTTCTGATACGGATCTTCAAAGATCTGATCATCCAGCATTCCCTGGATTTTGGAGCGGATATAGCGGCAGCCGAGCTGGCTTTCACTGGCCTCTTCCGCCAGCATCCGCCTTGTTTTCTCATCCAGAGAAATTTCGATGCCGTACTGTCCGGCAATCTGACTGACCGGAGAAATCTTGTTTTTGCTCTGCATGATCTGATCGAAGTCATCTGCACCAAGAGGCTGCAGCATCACGATCTTATCGATGCGGCCGGCAATCTCACGGCGGATGTTTCCGTACAGCACCAGATCTTCTTCGGTGACTTCAGAAGTCAGATCTGCCGTTTCTGTGCTGCTGGAAAATCCGATCGCAGAAGATCTGTCTTCTTTATTGTTTCGAAGCATTTCGAAACTTCCGCAGAAGACAAAGGAAATATTACGGCAGTCGATCTTTGCCGTCTGTGGATCTTTTCGGTTGTCCTCGTTCACGAACGTTACCTGATCTCCGTCGATCAGTTTCAGAAACTCATTCTGAATGCTTCTGGAAAAGTCCGTTCCGCCGGAGCCAACCATCGGCTCAAACAGTTTGTCCGCTTCATCAACCACAACGATCATATGCTCCCGCATCTGCGGTTTCTCTTCGAGGAAAATATCCTTGACGTGATAGCTTCCTTTCCAGCCGTCACACGACAGCTGCGGTCCGTTGATGATCTTGATGAAAGAGAACTTTTTCTGCAGGGTACGCCAGATCTCGGTTTTGCCGCATCCGGTCGGTCCGGCCACAAGCATATTGCGGCGATGACCCTGCAGATGATTATAAACCAGCATCGCTGCTCCGCGTTTTGCCTCTTCCTGACCGTAAACGTGTTCGCCAAGATACTGATAGATCAGCTTTGGTGTCCAGCTGTAGTCTGTGTCATCGAATGGTGTTTCTTCGTAGACACCTTCGAAACCGTATTCCGCTTCGATCCATTCTTTTTCCGGATAATCCGGCGGCACCGGCGGAAGTTTTGCTTTTTCGATCTGCCATCCTCTTTCGGCTTCCTCTGCTCCCAGCATCTGCTGGGTGTAGTTGGTTCTTTCCGATGCCTCTGCGAGAATACCGGCGATATCCTGGATTTCATCCTCGTACAGATGTGTCCTTGAGAGTGCCTCGATAACAATATGTGCGACACTGTCTTTTGGACGCTGCTGCCAGAATACGGAAAGTTCTTCCACCTGATCATAGATATTCGCATATTCTTCATCGCTGACGCTTTCGTACCCGCCTTTAGCGACCGAATCGCGAAATTCTTCAAACGGATTGACAATGGTCGTTTCCTGACCTTTTCTTAAAATAAGTTTTAAATAAACGGACCAGAAGTCTTTTGCCTGTTGTTCTCTCATCGTGCATCCTCCTTCTCAAGTATGCCATCTGTTGTTTTTTCTTTTCTTGTCTTGATCTGGTCCTATCATACCGCACAGACGCACGAAGGCTGTAATTTCAATGGTACGGATTTTATTTTGTTCTCATCGGCAGGAAGTCTTTGCCGGTTTTTATCAAGGATTCCGTAATGCCCCGGCAGTTTTTCTGCATCCGTTTTTGCACCTCTTCATCGGAACTGATACGTCCTTCAATCAGTTTCTGCAGGTTTACCTGCCAGATACCAATGGTACGGTCTTTGTGAAGATCAAAGGTTGCTACTGCACAGAGTCTTAAGATCCCTTCTTTGTTTTTGTTTGTCCGAACAGTATCCCCCATATAATCCGGGAAAATCAGGGCGTTATAAATCTTCACTTCTTTTTCCGGTGCTTGCTTCGAATAGAGCTTCACAAACTGTTCCTGATAAAAGAACTGTTTATATATATCTGCGTTTCCCGGCAAAATATAAGATTCTCCATCCCAGCCGCAATATTTTGCATCCAGAATACAGCAGATATTTTTCACTTCCGGGTCTTCTTTATCCATCTCGATCACGATATCCGGGATATTCTTTTTTCCTGATTTTAAAGACCGGCGTCCTGTCCTGAATGCCGTTTCCGCTTTTCCATACACCTTCCAGGAATAGACATTATTTTTGACATTCATTGATGTTGATCTCTCTTTCTGATCCAGATTTTGCTTTCAAAATACTTTCTCGCCGAAAAGACTGATCTGGTTGCCAACAGCCAACCAAGAAGCCACTCGTATATACTTTCTCAAACTTCACCCGCGGCGATGATCTGCACTTCTACGGTATCTGCCTGCTCTTTTTCTGTCTGTGCACACCACTGTTCTACACCTGACTGACCATATTCCATGGAGCTTTTCGGTTTGCATTTTGATCTCGTTCTGCCGCTTCCCACATCCGCCAAATAAAGATCCAGAAGCTTTGCATAAACCTTCAGCATTTCCAGTTTTTTCAGATAGCCTTCGCTCTGATCCAGTTTCACAGATTTTGGAAGTGACAGCAGCATTTTATCTGCCCATCTTACAATGCCGACAAAATTGCTGTAATAGTGTTTTTCGTTTGTATCCTGATCCGTCCGGTAGAAAATCAGATTTTCATTCTTCCAGTTTTTGTATTCAAAACCAAAGGAGCGGTATTTCTCCTGCTGCAGCTGCATGATCCACTCTTCGCTTGTGATCTCTGCTCCGTCCTGTATATACTCGATCTGTTTGCCCATGACCGCATCTGACTCACTCTGCATCGCATCAGAGCCATTCTGTACCTCATCCGTTTCGCTCTCTACCTCTGCCAAAATAATGGTTGTGTTGTCATCTGCTCCCATACGGATTGTCTCCTCGATCAAAGATGTCACGGCCTCTTCAACCGGCTGTTCCATCCGGCTTTTGATCTTGGATTCTTCCAGCATGTCTGTCAGTCCGTCTGAGCAGATCAGATATCTGTCGCCCTTTTTATATGCACACAGAAAAACTGTTCTCCGGAAATTCTGCCTGATGTTCTTTCCGAGATACCTCAGTCAGAGCACTTTTCATATGGCCTGGCCGGCGAAAGGTATGATCTGTTGACAGCTGTTCCAGTTTTCCATCATGCATGCGGTAAATACGGGAATCTCCGATCGACAGTCCGTAGATTGCTTCCTGCCCAAACTTCAATGCAGACATCGTTGTTCCCATTTTTGTGATCTTCCGTTCTTTTCTCCAGCTTGTGATATTATCATTTATTTTTTTCAGCATTTGCAGCAGAATGGTTTCGTAATTCTGCTCGTCCTGCTCCGTCCATGGCCGTTCTTCGTCCATCAGCGTTTTGGCAGCCAGATAAGAAGCCTCTTCTCCACGTGGCAGACCGCCGATCCCGTCGAATACTGCGATCCACTGACCGCCGACTTCTGCTGTTAAATTTTCTTCCAGATCATCATGTACTTCCGGCATACCTATTCCATTAAAGCAGAAATTATCTTCATTCCGTTCCATAAGTGCTCCTGTAATACTCGCACACACTGCCTTTACGGAAATTCTATTATTATTCTTCATATGATTTCTTCCATACCAATGCAAAAGTATCGATAAGATCCTCTGAAACGACACACATCAGAATAAATGCTTCATATGGATTGACCGGATAGAGTTCCATCATATCCGCCTCCATAAGCAGTTCGTTTGTTTCTTCCACAAATGCTGAAAAACGCGGTCCGGCTCCTGATTCAAGTTTTTCATCATCTAATGCATAGATCAGAAAGATCAGCGTAATCAGATCAAAACGCTCCACCGGTTTTCCGGCTAGAACTTTGCTGATCCGTTCGCGACTCAGACGTTTTCCGGAAAACTGTTTTTTCAGGCAGGCAAATGATTTCATGTTGCCGTTTTTTGTTACCGGGACTTCGGTGTACAGCACACTTTCTATCTTTCCGGCACTGATATCTCCTGCTGTAAATCTTCTTGGCTCAACTTCTTTCTCATCCGGATAACGGTTCATATGTTTTGCAATGGTCTCTTTTGCTCTCTCATACAGACGCTCAAATACCTGTCTTGCTCTGTTTTCACGTTTATCTGCAATATTTAAATTTTTAATATAATGCAGATATTTTTTCAGTCCGTCTTCCGTGCTTACATACAGTTTCGGTGTATTCTGCATGGCCTCCCACATATGATCTTTCCGTACAGATGTATCGGAAGGCTCAGCTGCATATTCTTCCAGCAATTTTTCTGCCGCGGCATAAGATTTCCCGGTACGTCTGCAATGCCAGTAAACAATTTCTTTCGGATCGTAAAAATCAAAATCTCCCTCTTTGAGCACGAGCGTCAGAAATTTGGAAATTGTTTGATCGTCCATATCCAGCCCGAATCCCATCTGAAAAATACTCTCACGTTTTACACTTTCTGCTGCGATCCAGCTGTTCGCCTTACGCTTCATCTCCTGCTTTTTTCGCCCCAACGGAAGCAAAGACAGTCATTTTCAAATCCATCCAGGATCAGAGCGACATACTGCTCATTGGTCACACCAGAAATGCTTCCTGCATTTCATTTTTTTCATAAAGATATCGTTTCAACTGATCGTTAAATGGAACGATCTCCATTTCACCGGTCAGATATTCAAAGATCTTCTCTTTTTTTTCATCTTTAAACTGTTCCGAATCAATCGTATCATAAAATCTCCTGATCGCTGTATTTGTAAAGTTATAAGACTTAATTGAAGAAGAAGGATCAAAATCCATGATATTTATTTCAGACATAGCTCTTCCATCCTTTTATCTGTTTTCTAATGTGTTTTTTAAATGTTTCCGTCACTATGCATTCTGTTCTTTTCCTGCATTCAGCTGTTCCATCAGTTTTTTTAGATTCATGCGGTAATCGCAGGAATCCGGATTTCCTTTTCGGTATCCTGTACAGGCTACAAAGGCACCATACTGTCCCGGTTTTTTCACCAGAACTTTTCCGCATTTCGGACAAAGTCCATACGGATGCTTCTGGATGTTTTCCAATGCTTTTTTCATTTCTCCTGCCGACTGATAACGATCCTTTGGATCATAAGCACATGCTTTTAAAATAAGCTTTCGCATGTCCGCAAAAGCATTTTCAGGCTCCGGAAGCACGGCATCTTTTTTCATTCTGCGGTTGATCCGCTCCTCTGGATCTGCGACATCTGCAAATGGCAGTCTGAAATCATTAGACAGATAATAAAGCACCAGACCAAGGGAATAAATATCCGCTGTCTTATCATAAATCGTTGTCTCTTTGACCTCAGGTGCCATGTAATCCGGGGTGCCTGCTACTGTCATCGTTCCCGAAATCGGCTCCCTGGCAATGCCAAAGTCTCCCAGTTTAAACTGCCCCTCTTTTGAGACCATAAGGTTATCCGGCTTGATATCCCGGTGAATGATCCCTTTTTCATGGCAGATTTCAAGTGCTGAGCAGATCTCGATCCCAAATCGGATCACTTCTTCCGCATCCATTGTTTCATTTTTTTCCATGTAATTTTTTCCGAGGTATTCCGTGAAATCTTCCAGATACTCCATCTGAATATAAAGTTTCCAGAAATTCTCCTCCGGCATCTTTTCCAGGCAGCTTCCCTTGATCTGCACAATATTTTCTGCCCCTGCAAAAGATTCCAGCCGGCTGACCTCATGTGCCACTTTATCATTAAAGAACTGGGTAAAGTCTCTTCTGGCCTTTACCCAGTCATTTCCGTATTCTCTGTAAACCATTTTTTTATTTAATGTCCAGCTGATCATTTTAAGAGCGGAAATTTCCTCATCTGCCTCCCCTTTGTTTTTCACCAGTTTATATACACTTCCGGAAATCCCTTCGCCAAGCTTTTCCGTAATCTCATACCCATAATTTTTCCACTGCATCGGCAGTTCCGGAAATTCTGCCTTATACGCCCGGTCCTGATCTGCGGCGTTTTTTATCTCCATGTGATATTCCTCCAGTATCTTCTCTCTGTCTGCCTGATTATTTCATACTATTTCGTTTTTATTTGCATTTTTTACCCGAACATACAATACCAATCTTAATAATAGTTTTTACCCCTTCATTCAACAATTCCGTATCCTATCGTTTATCATCTATTTTCTTTCCTCTCCCAGATCACTCATCTCTGCAATCTTTCCGTCTTCCACCCGGTAAACTCTCCGGCACAGCCTCAGAACCCCCGGGCGATGCGTTGTCACGATACAGGTTTTTTCCGGTGCTTTTTCCAGTATATTTTTCAGAAGTTTTTTCTCTGTTTCTTCATCAAGTGCGGAAGTTGCTTCATCCAGAAGGATCACCGGTGCATTGCGAAGCAATGCCCGTGCGATGGCAATCCGCTGCGACTGTCCTTCGGAAAGCCCTTTTCCGCGTTCACCCAGTTTTGTCTCCAGTCCTTCCTGCAGTTTTTTGACAAATTCCCACGCACATGCCATCTCAAGAGCCGTCTTCATTTCTTCCCTGGATGCTCCTTCTTTGGCGATACTCAGATTCTCGGCGATACTCCCGGCAAGAAGTGTATTGCCCTGCGGAACATATGAAAAGCATACTCTTGTGTCTGCATTTAACTTCTGCTCCGTTCCGTCCTGTGCCTTTAAGATTGCCTTTCCTGTATCCGGCTCGATCAAGCCGAGGATCAAACGCAGCAGCGTTGTCTTCCCTTCTCCGGATGTCCCGACAAGTGCCACGATTTCTCCCGGGCAGGCACAAAAATCAGACTCCCGAAACACCTGTTTTCCTTTTGTATACGAAAATGTCACATTTTCCAGACGAACTTCCAGTCCGCCCTTTGTCAAAAACAGATCCTTTTGATTTTGTATGCTATGTATTTCTTTGGGAAGCTCTGTCAGTTCCCGGAGGCGATGTGCAGAAACCGAACTGTTCAGAAAAGACGGAATGATCGACACGAGATTCTGAAATGCCCCAGACAGGCTGTTTCTCTGCTGCAAAAATAAAGTCATCGTGCCATAAGTGATCGCATGTGTCCATAAGCGGAACAGACAATACCCAAATGCAGTAAACTGTACTGCCATTCCAAGCACCGACAAAACTGCCTTTGTTTTGATGCTGAACAAATTGTAATCCAGAGTTATTTTTTTATACTGTTCCTGCAATTTTTTCAGACAGGTGCTGAGAAATGCCAAGCGATTTGATCATATCCATATTGTAAAAAGTTTCTGCCTCAAACGTCATCATCCGACTGCTCATTTCACGCACTTTCTTCTGGCAGTCCCGCTGTTTTTTCATCATAAACTGCGACATCAGAACAACAAACGGAGCACTTCCAAGTGCAATCCCTGCCATGACCTTATCGTAGTAAAAAAGCACAAGAAATGTTGCCAGAAAATGATAGAATGCGATCACGACCGCCGGAAGCCAGCTGACGGCATTGCTGCCCACTGTTTCAATATCCTGATTGAAACGGCTGAGCATATCGCCGTTTTGATACTTGCTCAGTTCCAGCCAGCTGACATCCAGAATCTGTTCAAAAAGATCTGCCCGAATATCATTGCTGATGTTCGTATTCAATTTTACCATAATACGGCTGATACCGCCATTCAGAATCAGGCTGACTGCAAAACTTCCTGCCATAACTCCAAAAATCATGCCCGCTTTGTTCATCTGATATCCGGTAACAATATCAATCAGATATTTTCCTGCAATGCTGCTGAGAAGTCCAAGAGAGGTACTTACCATTCCGAGAAATGTATAAAAAAAGATGGTCCATCGATATCTGACACTGTAATGCAAAATCCATTTCCAGTCATCAAAGATTTCCTGAAATGTCCCATCTTTCCATTTTCCTGCTGCTCTTACTGTTTCGTTATGTATTTCCTTACTGCTTTTTTTTAAATTCTGCACCTTTGAAGAAAAAGAAAGCCCAAGTTTCCTGATACCCCAAAAACGAATCCAGATATGTTCAAAAAATCTCCACCGAAAATTTTCTGATCCGATCCATTTTCCCCGCACCTGTACTTTGGTGATTCTGGCAAAAATCTGCTCCTGACGGATTCCCGATTCCGGTACAATCTGACCGTCGCCAAGCAACGTATAACTTTGATCCCCGCATTTTAAAATCCGGTGCATTACATACTGCCCATTTTCACGGCGATAAAATACGATATCGCCTTTTCTTAGTTTCCGGTCTGTTTTTTTCATGCAGATTTTGTCCCGTCCATGTTTCAAAAACGGACGCATGCTGTTTCCCGTGACGATCATGCTGACTTCCTGTCCATCTTCCAGGAGTGCCCGTATCATTTCCATATATTCCTGCGTATCGACCAGCCTGACCGGTTTCTTTTCTTCAAAATATTTTTCACTGTCTTGTTTCCGAAATTTTTTCATAGTTTTATGCTCTGTTGGTTTCTCCTGGTGGCATATCAGATAAATGTTGTCGGACAATGTCCTCAAATAGAATCTTATGATTTTAATCCTATGCGAAAAATTTCGAATTTATGACTATTTCTCTTTTACATTATTTCTCTGATCTGGAATATTTTTCAAAAATCCGGATATACTCAGCCTCCACTTTTGCAAAAGGCTCTACGGTATAATCCAGCTCGATATGAAGCTTGGGCGGCTCCCCGTCCTGCTTTTCACCAAGCAGCCCGTCCAGATCATACCAGAGCATCACATGGTCGATCTCTTCCAGCTGTGCCTGCTCCTGTGCTGTCAGATCTGATCCCAGAAATTTTTCGTAAATCAAATGCAGCAAATATGCTTCCTGCTCCTGATATTCCGGCAATGTTTTCTTAAAAGGAGACGGCACATCGGACATATAACATTCACTGGCATCGTGAAGCAAACAGGCAAGTACCATGCGATCAGACAGTCCCCTTGCCGCCGCTTCTTTCGCACAGCAGATACAGTGCTGTCCCACTGACCAGAAGGTCTTTACATGGCCGTTTCCCCGACAGATCAACGACAATGCATGGGCAATATCCGGTATATCGATCAGCTCCGGATTCGGATCCGTCGGTTTAAAATGTTTTCCGGTATAGGTAGTGATAAATTCGCTCATCGTATTCCTGCTTTCTTTTTGCAATCAGCACCGGATTTTGGTGCATGATCTTTCAGACCAGGCACCGCTCCTCCGGCTGCTGCCCAGAAGTACAGACTTGCCACGCTGCAGTACGGACTTAATCTGCGGCGGTATTTTTCAAACAGTTTGCGGTCGATTTTTCTGTGATGGTAAATCATCCGCATCCCACGCTGTATTGCCAGATCACCAAAACTCAGCACATTCGGTCTTTGCATACAGAACAGCAGGATCATTTCCGCAGTCCAGACACCGATGCCTTTCAGTGATGACAATTCCTCAATCGCTTCCTCATCTGATTTTTTCCAGATCCCTTCAATGTCAAAACTGCCGTCTTTTACTTTTTCCGCAAAATCTGTGATATACTCCGCTTTCCGGAAAGATATCCCAAGCGGCTGCAGATGTTCCACACCTGCATTTAATATCGTGTCCGCATCGACTGTCCCAAGATAATCCTTCATTCTCTGCCAGATCGTAGCCTGTGCTTTGGTCGAGATCTGCTGACCGACAATATGATGAACCACCGATGAGAACAGGTCATCGTCAACCGTTCGCTCAATCATGCCAACCTGATCGATCACCTCAGCGAGATGTTTATCTTTCTGTTTCAGATAGATAAGTTCCTTTTCTCCGTATTCAAAATACATATCCTATTTGATTCTCTTCAATTCATATTCTCTTGTTCCAAGTCCGATCTTTTCTGCCTGGTCAAGGGTTGCTTTCCACTCGATATTCGGATTGGAATCTTTGAAATGATCGTGGTGGCAATGCCATCCCGGCTCTGCCAGATGTTCTCCAAGCTGACTGTTTGCAATCGGTGTTGCATTCAGGCAGGCATCTGCACATGCCTGATCCAGTGCGACCGGATCAAAGCTTGCGAACATTCCGATATCCGGAAGGATCGGTGCATCATTCTCACCGTGGCAGTCACAGTTCGGGCTGATATCCTGTACCAGTGCGATATGGAAATGCGGACGGTCGTGACAGACTGCCTGTGCATATTCTGCCATTTTACGGTCGAGAAGCTCATTTGCACTGTCATTTGGATTGTATACCGCATCAAAACTGCAGGCTCCGATACAGCGTCCGCATCCTTTGCATTTATCATAATCAATAACTGCTTTTTTATTTACATAAGTGATCGCATCGCTTCCGCATTCTTTTGCACAGCGGCGGCAGCCACGACAGACTTCCGTATTGATCGCCGGTTTTCCACTGGCATGCTGCTGCATTCTTTCCGGCACGGCTTCCGCAGCCCATACCGATATTTTTAATGGCTCCGCCAAATCCGGTTGTCTCATGTCCCTTAAAATGGCTCAGGCTGATAAAAATGTCCGCATCCATGATCGCATGTCCGATCAGAGCCGTTTTGCAGTATTCTCCGTTTACAACCGGAACTTCTACTTCATCCGTTCCTCTCAGGCCATCTCCGATGATAATCTGACATCCGGTCGTAGTTGTATTAAAACCATTGAGATTTGCACAGTCCAGATGTTCCAGTGCATTCTTTCTGCTTCCCGGATACAGTGTATTACAGTCTGTCAGAAACGGCATTCCGCCCTGCTCCTTGCACAAATCTGCAATTACCTTTGCATAATTTGGTCGAAGAAAAGCCATATTTCCAAGTTCACCAAAATGCATCTTGATCGCCACAAACTTTCCATCCATATCAATGTCTTTGATGCCGGCAGCAATACAAAGTTTTTTCAGCTTGTCCAGCTGGCTGGTCCCTACCGGACAGCGAAAATCGGTAAAATAAACAGTAGATTTTCCCATGTCAGTTCCTCCTGATATATTTTCTTCCGTAAGTTTCCCGTACCTTTGCGTCCTTAATGCCAGACTCTGTAAAAAAACGTGTTGAGTCTGTACAGAATCCTTACTTTCTATAAAAGAATAACACATCAAGTACACTTGAAGTCAAGTACCTGTTTGTAAGTATCCGATTTTTTCCTGCTTCTCAGGCTGCTGCACCTAAGACTCTGCGAAAACAACAGAGCCGATACTGATTTGAATGCTCTTAGGCTATTTCTTTTTTCATTGCCTTATAGCCGATTACCACTGTCCATACATAGGCACATGTTTTAGGATTGTCAGCCACATCCAGCGGAAAGATTTATCATTCTTTTCTTTTGCACTTTTATAAAACAGAACAATGATAATCAACCCCATCAATGCGAATGGAATATTACGGTAAATACCCCAGGAAAGCGGAGCATCTGTGACAAGCCAGTTATTCTGAGGCATCATGCACAAAACATTCTGTACATTGCCAGATTTATATTATCAATTACTATATTACTTCCATGATATAATCTCATAATGTACCCCCATTTTTTTTACATAAGATTCCCAGATCTTCTAATACTGTTTCAAAATCCAGCGTATGTTCTACATCATAATTTTCTTTGATAAAAGCTATTCCTTTAAACTGAAAAAGATACTGAAAAGCTTCTTTACTGCTGAGTCTATGCCTATTGGCAAATTCATTTACACATGCAACAGTAAAACCAATTTTTCTTTTCTGTTCACTCATTAAAACAACTTTCTTCCTAAATTACACTTAAACGTGTCTGGTTATTTACTATAGTTTAATCACATCATCCTACTTTTTCTGTGTGATCTGTGCCGGAGAGTGCAGCCTGGATTTCTGACTTGTTTCCCGCAGCAGATGCTCTTTTTTCGTAAAGCGGACATTCACAATCCGCTTCGCTACTTGCTCATGAACGCAGTCGCTTAGTGCTCTGCACACTTGAAGCGGGGAATGCTTCTCTGCGTTCAAACAATCGTATTGTAATTATAGCATAGGTGTGAGGTGCATTGTGCATCTATTTATACGGATAATCCATAATCGAGTAGGAGGCGGTGACTAACCGCCGTCCTCTCACACCACCGTGCGTACCGTTCGGTACACGGCGGTTTCAATAGTTGACGTGCACGGACTGATAGGCTGTGGCTAAATCATAGAAGCCACCGTTTATCAGTCTCTCTTTTGTCATGGCTTTCTTAACTGTTGTCAGATTCGCACAATACCAGTGTCCTCTTCGGCAGTTTGCCGCCATATTCGCATAGTATTCGTGTACTCCCATCTTTATCAGATTTCTTTTCTTTGTTTTTGGAAGTTTCCACTGTTTCCATATACACATGCGTATTCTGTGGTAGAGCCATCCGTTGATCTCTTCGATGTTGTTCTTCATGCTTGCTATTCCGTAATAGTTCAGCCATCCTCTTGCATATATCTTGATTTTCTCAAGGCTTGGCTTGATTGACTGACATCGTTTACGGGAAGACAACTCTTTCAGTCTCGACTTAAACTTTCTCCATGACTTTGGATGAACGCGAACATAAATACCCGTTCCATTCCTTCCCAATGCAAAGCCTAGATACTTAAAATTTCGGATTGCAAACACACTGACAGTACGGCTTTTCTTTCTGTTGACTGTAAGTTTCAGTTTCTCTTCAAGGTATTTCGTACTGCTTTCCAGAAGTCTCTCCGATGCCCGTTTGCTCTTCGCAAGGAGCACGATGTCATCTGCATATCTGACGCATGGGACTCCTCTCTTCAAAACTCCTGGTCAAACTCATTGAGATAGATATTCGCCAGTAGTGGGGATAGATTTCCTCCTTGTGGCGAACCTTCCTCTGTTTCCATGACTACTCCGTTCTCCATTACCCCACTTTTCAGATATCGCTTAATCAACTGCACCACCCGTTCGTCCTTTACATTCTTACGGAGTAAGTTAAGGAGAATTTCATGGTTCAGTGTGTCGAAGTATTTTGATAAATCTAAGGATACTGCATATGTGTATCCTTGTTCTGCATACTCTTTCACTTTTTGTATTGCGTCCTTCGCACTTCTGCCCGGACGATAGCCAAAGCTACCATCTGCAAACAGCGGTTCATAGATTGGCACTAACTCTTGCGTGATTGCCTGTTGGATTGTACGGTCTATCACCGTTGGTATACCAAGCTTTCGCACACCACCATCTGGTTTGGGAATCTCAACTCGTCTTACTGGAGACGGAGTATACTTTCCACGATAAATGCGGTCGGTTATCTCTTGTTGATGCTCCTTTAGATATGGAAGAGCCTCTTCAATGGTCATGCCATCAATTCCTGGTGCTCCCTTGTTTGCCTTAACTCTCTTATACGCTCTGTTAAAGTTATCTTTATACAGGATCGCTTCTAAAAGTCTCGGCTGTGCACTGTCTCTTTCTTTCCATATCCGATTGAATGACCTAGACGCTTTCACATACCCTTCATGTTCCGCATTATCTCTTTGCGAACAGCCATTGTTTTCAATGTTTTCTGCCATAGACGGTCATTCCTCCTTTCTCGGTCATACTCAAGACTCCTACTGATTCGGTCCTTCACCTCTCGGCTACTATGACCTCTGCTGACTTCTGTGCGTTCAGCATTGCTTTATGCAGTGGTTACCTCTTTCAAGGCGTACCGCACAGACCTCCCTAGGTACCACACGTTTCTTCCTCTCCATCCATCTGCCTCATTTATCATGCATGATTCCGTGTAGTTATTGGACTTCGACTTGGTAGGCAGCCTTATCCTCATGCATAACCTTATATGAGATTTCTGTTCGTCAGACCAGAGATTTGCCCATGAGTTAGTATGTTCCTCACATCCAGTTTCCTTCAGATTCCATCTCACGATGGACACCCTTGCCTTTGGCTATATCCTTCCCACTACCGCGGATTCGGGACTTTAACCCGTTAGAAACGTGCGCCGCTAGGCGCACCTGCATAAAAGGCAATGAACCATTTCTGATTCACTGCCTTTTTCTTTTCATATTTTTCCTTTTTATTTTCTGAACATCTTCAGGAATTTTCACAATGTACTTTATTCTGTTCTGTTCATTTTCTTTCCTTCTATAGCAGCAATTTCTTCTTCCGTATATTCTTCTATTTTTGTTGCTGTTACCTGTTTGATATGTTGTTTTTTCAGGTGCAGATATACGAATTCCCGAAAAATAGTATAGAACACGGACAACAGTGGAATAAAAACAAGCATACCTACAATTCCCATAATGTTTCCACCGACTGTAACGGCTGCCAGCACCCAGATGGACGGAAGACCTACAGATTCACCAACAACATGGGGATAGATCAGATTTCCCTCTATCTGCTGCAGTACCAGAAATACTATTATGAATAGAATTGCCTGTTTCGGGCTTAGCATAAAGATTAAAAAGCTTCCTACCGCACACCCGATGAAAGCCCCGAAAACAGGGATCAATGCCGTAAACGCAATTAAAACTCCGATCAGAAGTGCATATGGCATCCTCAAAATACTCAGTGTAATGACAAACATACATCCAAGGATCACGGCTTCCAGACACTGACCTGTAAGAAAGTTTGCAAATGTCCGATAAGTCAGAGAACAGACTTTAAGAAAAGCATCTGCTTTTTGTTTTGGAAGAAAAGCGAAAAATACTTTTCTGACCTGTACATGCAGCTTTTCTTTCTGAAAAAGAATATAGCAGGCAAAGGAAACCGCAATGAAAAAGGTTGTTAATCCACTGATCAGGGAACCCACTGCTGACATTGTGGTATTCATCATATTTCCTGCACCGTTTCCAAGAAGGCTTATTGCCCATCTGACTGCCTGATCCAGATTAAACTGCAGCTGATCTGTCAGTTTTATAATTTCCTGGTTATTATGGAAAAATTCTCGAATCCAGCTTTGCATATGCGGGATAAAATCAGCGATGCTCGTCATCAAAGTTCCCATTGTTCGTGTAAGCTGCGGAATCACACCAAACATTACCAATGAGATTACACCAACTACTAATACAACCGTAAGGAGCAGACTTATCGGTCTTGACAGTTTTTTACGACTATCTTATTTTCTTTTTTTGCCTTTTTAAAAATTGTCCTTTCCAAAAAGCTCATTGGCACATTGGTCAGAAATGCGATAGCTCCACCAAGTATAAACGGAAATATAATCCTCCATATGGTTTTCAGCACACCGAGTACCATATCAAACTTCCACAGAGCAACTACAAGAAGTGCCGTAAATACAATAAGCTCCCTGATTTTTTTAATAGATATTTTGTTTAGATCCACTATTTTCTCCTTTTTCAATCGTTATCCGTTATTTTGTGTGATCGGTATTTGTTTTATTTTAACTTAGCATATATTAAAAATCAAGGTTTTTGGATACGGGTGTCTTTGGGTAATTTTTTGCAGCACATTTCAGGACCGTATAGCCAAAATCTATTATCTCTTGTTGTTTACTGATGTTTCAAGTATAATGAAATTTATAAAAGAAATACACGTACCGCATATGGACTTACAACGCGATAATCCTAATGTTTTGTGATATACAGGAGGTTATTCTCATGGGAAAGCAATCTAAAAGAGAAAATAAGACGATTTATCAGATTTGCCGGGAAGAAGCCGGTCTTACCAGATCAGAAGCTAGTGAAAAGATGACTGCTGTTTCTGATTCTAAAATTGAAAAATTTGAATATGAAATGCAGGAACCTACACCTTATGATATTATCCAGATGGCTGATGCTTACAGGCGACCGGATCTCTGCAATTATTACTGCTCTCATAAATGCGAAATCGGTCATCGTTATGTCCCGGAAGTCGAAGTTTCCGACTTGTCCAATATAATCCTGGAAACCATTGCCAGTCTGAATGAAATCAATCCTCTTACTACACGTCTGATCCAGATAGCCCGTGACGGCAGGATCAGTGATGATGAGATAAAAGATTTTGCACTTATCAGCAAAACAAACTGGATGAAATTTCTCTGGCAATAGATTCACTGAATCTCTGGATTGATAAGACCGCCAGCGAACAGGCATTGAATATTGAACTGCTGAATGAGGAAAAAGAAAAGCTGAAATAATCCATAACGCACGAAGGGCAATGAACCATTTCTGATTCATTGCCCTTCCTTTACATACACTGTAATTGATTAACGATACTTTCTGTTCTTCGAATAGCTTCTTCTACCTGTCTTTTTGCATTATTGATTCGATCCTGGACCATCCAGTCCACAACAAATCCATCAAAAAAATAATCTACAAATGAAAGAAAATTTCCAGTATCGATATGCAGGTCACATGCCATATTTACATCATTTAATTCTCTGCTGAAATTACGGAGATCATACTTTGCCTGCTCCATATTCTGCTTCGCCTGCTCCATTTTTGAATGTTTCAGCATTGTACTGAAAAATCCTCCGCCAAACATATCTACCAGACCCCAGTTTTTTGCACTGTTCAGATTTTCTTTTGCTGTACTAAGACTGTTTAAGGCTCTATGCCCAGCTTCAATTGCTTCTCTTTTTTCTTTTTCAATATCATATCCCATAAAAAACACCTCTCTGACTCTTTATGAATGTGAAGTTACAAGTCCGATAATCCCACCAATGATCAATAGCGGAAAAGCTATATACATTAATCCGCCTACCACCATTCCAATCAATATCACTGGGAAGAAAATAACCGTACAAAGTAATTTCAGGATTCCCCAGGATGCTTTTAAGCCAAATATAAAAAATTTTCCAACAAACCAAATCATACAAATAGTAAATAATAATGATAACATCTTTTTTCTCCTTCTAACACTCATCCAGTTGTGAGTGATTCATTTTTTGTTGTTTATCTGATATAAAATCAGATGTATTTTTCACTCCAAGCTTGTTACTGAATTCCGGATTTTTTTCAATCTTTTCTATTATCCGAATTAATCGTATTCTCTGTGTTGCATTCATCTGATCACCTCGCTAATATCCACCTTTTCTGTTGATATTGTCAGTATAGCAAAATAATTTTTTACAATACACATCCGTAGTAAAGAATTAAATCTTTATAATTCCCGTTTTTTGAGAAATAACACAAAATAAGGCTCAAAAGGGCACTTTTCCTTTTGAGCCTATACACTTTATCAGCTAACGTATTTTACTTTCATTTTTCCTCATGAAATGCTTCCCTCTTCTTTAATTCTGATACAAAATCACACGATCTTTGCATTCTCCGTCATCCTGTGTGAACTTCTGAAGCTGTATTATTTACATCATTTTCTTATTTACACCATCTAAGGACTTCATTGTCGGAAATTTTTTTGATTTTTCTTCATTACCCTTTGTGATGCTTCGCTGTGCTATTTCTCAAAAACATCTTAACTGTTCAGCACCTTCACAGTTACGAGCAAAAATGCATTTAAAATCACCTCACGGTATAATGGATGCCCAGATTTCCTTTTCTTTCCGAGATAAGCCAAATAACCCCATCGTATTATGATCTCCTTCTATCCATAGTTCCAGATTTCATATCCCTGTCTTCTGGCCGAATCATATACCGGCATCATGTTCCTTTCCAGAATGTTATAAAATACTTCTCTAGAATTACCTTTACGGTACAATTCCTGACCAGCCCAGATGGAATGCAGATTATCCCGATAACACGCTTCAAATCGTTTGTGAAGATCTGGTCTTTCATTTATCATTTCATACATCAGATACTGGTTTCCAGCAAAAACTTCAAAAAATGGATTCCACTTGGGTAAGCGGTTGCTTTTTGCCGAATTAAGGATGAATCCAATCAATCAGATTGAGCTCATCATTCATTACAAAAGACCATGGAATGAAATGATCTACATCATACTGCGTTTCTTTTACTGGCTGTCCTGTGAAAATATCCCTTATTTCCTGTACTTTCATAATTCCCTGCCACAACTTCCGCACATTTGACAGTTTTCGCATTTTTTCATCCATTGGAGCAAGCTTATAAATCAAGCCAGGCACTTCAGGATTATTATTCTGAAGCCATTTCACTTTTTCATATTGAATCCAGCCAAGGATATTAACTGTATTATCCTGAATCATTGCTACCCAGTCTGGATGAAAATGCACTTCTTTTTTCAATTTGCTGCTATCACCCAATACATATGGCAAAGGAGTTACCAGTTCATTTATTTTTTGAATATACGCTGTAAATGCACGTTTGGCCTTCCCTGATCCGGCACTTCATTACTCCTTGTAAAAAAGCCCAGTGCTCTATATGGCCATATTAGTCAACTGTTCTTTTGCTTTCTTTAAACCTGCCTGATGTTCCCGAATAGCATTCTTTATTTCAATCTTAGATGCATTTGCGAAGATCACTGAGTTCCTGTCAGCTGTAAAATTGCCCTTTCCAGACCATCTCTGACCAATCCATCTGCCTGTATTCCACTAAGATGAATATGAAATTCCCGTACTGAATACCAGGCATTCGCAATCATTTCATTAATAATCTCATCAAATGTTGTCTCATTTTTTCCTTCTGAAATAATATATGCCGGCCTCCAATAGTGGAAACTTGGCAGCAATAAAGGAGGGATCTTTCATCATCTGAGAGAAAGCTTCAATATCCAGTTGATTATAATAGTTTGCTTCAATATTCAACAAACATCTGTCTTGCGAAGCAATATATTCAACCATCTTTCATCACCTCTTCCTTCTCTCACATCTCCGGTGATCCACATTTTTTCTATCTGTAGTCCAGAAATCTTCCTTACAAACTCTTCAAACATCCCTTCTGTAAAATCCGTAAAATATCGACCATTTCGTTCACCTTCAAATGTACCGTATTTGAACGATGTATAAATTATGCCATTCGTTTTTAATGCTTGATGCATTTTGTGAAATATATTTGGTAATTTTTCTCTGGATAGATGAAGAACGGAGGCACATGCCCAGATTCCATCATATTGGTTTCGGTCATCAAGTTCTTCAAACAGCATCTGTTTTACTTGGATGCCTGTGTAATCAGTTGCCATTTTACAAATCACACCTGATCCATCTGTTGCGGTTACATGATAACCATTATTTAGAAAATACTTTGTATCACGTCCAGATCCACAACCAAAATCCAGAATAGAAG
>SCPN01000789.1_pt1 | contig 26089 bp, 20 predicted proteins | sample 6106831 | NCBI WGS metagenome assembly SCPN01 (sample SAMN10720447, study PRJNA508395) | human gut metagenome | isolation source: Participant 1, 0 month
CTTGTTCACGCGATGCTGCGATTGAACTTCTGTTTGTTCAGAAAGCGGTTGGGGGGGGGGTGGTATTTGGTGCAGTCATGGGATTCTCCTTAATCTCTGGAAATCCGGTGTTGGGTTTCCTTCTGCGAGCTGCCGGTCGGCTACGATCCGACGACCTGCCGCTTACAAGGCGGCTGCTCTGCCAGCTGAGCTACGGCAGCATTACCGGAATCCTCCACGCCTGTCCGGTTGCAGGCTTCCCGAAAAACCAGCCAGACAAAGGAGGAAAAACAGGTCGGTTTTAGTGGAGAAAGAGCCATCGACCGGATTCGGACCGGTGACCTGCGCATTACGAGGGCGCTGCTCTGCCAGCTGAGCTACGACGGCGAAACCGTTCCGGCATGAGGAACGGCGGATGGGCCATGCGGGCAAAGGAATGCTTGTCCTGCGACCGGTTCATGCCGCCGATCGCAGACTATCTCCCGTTCGGGAACCCGGCGTTTCGCATGTGGCCGCCGGGCCCATCGTGCTTCGACGGGATTCGAACCCGCATCACCCCAAAAACGGGGCATCCTGACCGATTGAACGACGAAGCCATGTTGCGGATACGATGCTGGAGAGGCGGTTCCGTTCAGGCCACTGAGGTGCAGGCCTGCGCCTTGACCATCGTTCCACTCCGCCCCAATATGGCAGCGGGCGGGTGGCGGCGTTGACATCATATTCCGCAAGAATATGAGCGGAAGCGGGCGCTGCAACGGTTACGGGTCCCAGTTATGAAGAGAACCTACCGTGGCATCGTTCCCGTTCCGGCAGACGTTCGAACCGGATCGGGTGGCGTTGACGCCGTTGCTTCCGCTGGTGCTTTCGCCGGGATTCGAACCCGGACTGGATGCGTCCTTGGCGCATTGCCTCTACCGGTTGGGCTACGAAAGCATGCGCAGGCAATCCGCAGGGATATGCCCGCGCAGTCCACTGTGGATTCGACCACTCGTGCCGAAGATCCTGCACTCATGCTTGCGGTGGACGCGCATACTGCAACACGAGGCATGACAGGGATCACAGGGGCTGAACCCCCATGCTCCACCGAGACCGTTCCCACATCCTGTGGGTCGGCTGACAAGGAACGCGGTCGCCCACGTTCCAGGAAACCTTTTCCGCACTGGGCGGATAGGCTTTATCGGATTCGCACCAACCCTTCCGACGGAGGGCTGGTGCGAATCATCCACCCATAGGATGATGGGCGCCGGCGATGATCCGCGTGTCCGCCGAACAAACGGAGACGTGGATCATCGGACACGAATCGCATGGTCATGACTGCCCCGCCGGGAACTCCCAACGGGCATGGAATCGTATCGAGCGGTGTACGGGAATCGAACCCGCATCACCGGTTTGGAAAACCGGGGGCACTGACCGTTGTGCTAACACCGCAAACAGGAATCACCGACACCGGCCTTCAGAAACGGTTCCTAGCGGACGCCACGGGATTCGAACCCGGATCTCCACCCACAGGGGGTGGCGTGCTGCCATTACACCAACGCCCCGCACGGGTCATGAACTCCGTGCGTTCGCTTAGCCGTGATCCGTCAGGGTGGAGGCCGGCCATGGACTCCGTCGCCCGCATCACGCGGTCCGTGTTCGCATGATGCCCCTTTCGCCGCTACGGCCATGTGATGCGGCGCGCATCGAACGGGGCGCGGTATCCGCCCCCCCCGTGGGTAGGAGCCTTCCGCCGGGTCGGCTTCAGGCCCCTTGACCGTCCATGGCTCTATTTTTTAGAGTGTCGGAACCATCAAAAAAATACGGCACTCGTGCATTGCGCTGGAATCGAACCAACGACCTCCCCGTTATGAGCAGGGTGATCTAACCGACTGAGCTAGCAATGCGATTATCGGATGCCGACGCTGAACGGCTTAGCCTAAGCTGAAAGGACTAAAAGCTGCAATGCCATCCATCGCTCCATCCCCATTCCCCATGGATCGAGAGAACAGGCGGTGACGTTGACGACGGTATCCTAGTGCCTCGTGTTGGAAGCTTGCAACGACCATGGAGTTATGAGCTCCGCGCTCTAACCGACTGAGCTAACAAGGCATCGTGCCCATGGCCGGAGTCGGACCGGCTGCGCCCGGTTTAGGAAACCGGCGCTCTATCCGTTGAGCTACAAGGGCGTTGCCTCGTGATGCACGAACCGTACGAAGCGCGACGGCGTGAGAGAGAAGAGAAGAGAGAAAGAAGGACTCCACGCATTATGATTGACGGAGTTTTCGTGCGTGCCCTCAACGAGAATCGGACTCGTGACCTTCCGCTCCGGAGGCGGACGCTCTATCCACTGAGCTACAAGGGCGTGGCGTCGTTTCGCGGCCTGGGGTGACGCCTGAACCCCCTGTATGTCCGGTACAACAAGCATCGAATCGATGTGTAGAGGGGAAATCAATTCGACGTGCTGCCGCCAAGCTCCTCCTCCTGGATTCGAACCAGGACCAAAGGTTCCAAAGACCCGTGTGCTGCCGTTACACCAAGGAGGAATGTGCGCGAACGCATCGGACACGTATGCCCGACTGCGTTCCGCCATGCCGATCCAACCCGTTTTTTGCTGACTGGATTCCAGGCCCTATCCCGTGGCCTATCACTGCAGATCGGCTAGCGGATGGTGCGAGAGTCGAACTCGCCAGGGACTTCCGCCCCAACAGTCTTAGCAGGACTGCGCCTTTGCCGCACGGCCCACCATCCATGCCGGTGTTTGCAGTACGGGGCACACCGGCCAAGCCTCGATAGACCCCTCATGGGAACGATTTTCATGCGGGGTTCGCGGAGTAGGGAGGATTCGAACCTCCGGGGGCTTGCAGCCCCTGCTGCTTTCGGGACAGTCGCATTCGACCGCTCTGCCACTACTCCACTGATCCACACGAAGGAACAAACCGGTCGACGTATTCGTGCGGATCTCGTGCTCCCGGTGGGATTCGAACCCACGACCATAAGGTTAGAACTCTTCTGCTCTGATCCACTGAGCTACGGGAGCAAGGTGGATGCCTACTTCGGTTCAAGAAAAGCGACAACCCTTTTCCAAAGGAGTAATTCGTTTTTTTGGAATATTGTTGTTGTTACATAGGCATCCAAGTTTTCCGCCTTCTTTTCGCGCGTGGTCTGCGGATACCACCGTATTTTGCGATGTTGCGCTTACACATGGCCTTGTGCCATGCATCGTGTTCCCGGCAGGCTTCGAACCTGCGCCGAACGCCGTTTAGGGGCGTGCCTCTGCCGGTTGGGCTACGGGAAACTTGGCCGGCTGCTCCCCCACCACGGTCGACCTTCGTGGCCGACATCAACCTGAGCATCCCGAAAGAAAAGAGAGAGGGAAGAATGGGATGCCGGTCATGGGGGAAGAGTGTGAGGGGATTGTTTTCTTCCGGCCGACAATCCCTAGAAACGGTGTCCCGCTACCGTGTCCAGCCAATGAATAGAAGAGGAAAAAGAAAACCGGATACGAGCTGGAAGCTGAAATGCCGTGAATATCATGCCCGGCTACTGAGAACATGTTATTCACGGCTCGTGCCCCATGAGGGAATCGAACCCTCACTCCGTAGGGAACTCGGGTTTGAGCCGAGCGCGTCTACCAGTTCCGCCAACGGGGCATTGATACTGGACGGCTCCGAAAGGAAATAAGGAAAATTTCGAAAAGCCGCCCAGAACCATTGGGACGGTATCGCTTGACTTGACTGAATCCGTGAGTGAGAAAGGAGCCAAGCAATACCGTCTTCGCGCGTCGGGCTGGTCTCGACCCAGCATCCCACGGTTTTGGAGACCGTGACTCTGCCGTTAAGCTACCGACGCATGAGGAGCAGGAAGCCGAAGATAGGCAGCGGAATAGCTTCCCGCTCCGAGTGCCCTCGGCGGGGTTCGAACCCGCAACCTCTGGTTCCGTAGACCAACGCTCTGAATCCGATTGAGCTACAAGGGCGATGGCACATTTCGTTCCTTTAACGACGTACGCCTGTGCCGGGCCGTGTTCGGCATGGTCCTCATTGATGTCGCTCCGGAGACCATAGCTGCAAAAAGAGCGCCCTCCTCCATCCGTCCTGAATGACAGATGGAGGGGAATCGGGAGACTGGATTGGGTTTTACCAGCAACGTCGAGGACAAACGAGATCACGTCAGATCCCCTCTGGACGTGCCGCCGGTTCGGTCGCAAACCACCCTGCCGGGCCCGGCCCATCTTATCGCCTCGTTTCCGATGCGATTGTTCGATCACTCCCTGAAAGCAGTCCATTGATCGGATGGATTGCTTCGTGCCTCCGTCTGGAATCGAACCAGCATCCACGGTGCTTCAGACCGTTGCTCTACCATTTAAGCCACAGAGGCGCCGTACGACGGACTGTTATGGGATCTGGGTTATAGGCCCTTCCCTGACCCGTCGCACTGTGTGTTTTCCTTCCCCTTGTTTCGCGCGCGGCCGGAAGAAGAAGTTGCCGCAGCCTATCCGATAATAGATTGATGCGCTTAGATCGATGCGCTTATGCATGGCGATGTACCAAGCATCGTGCCCCGACGGAATTACGATATCCGGACCCAGTGCTTAAAAGGCACCTGCTCTTCCTCTGAGCTACCGGGGCGATGGCATGTTTCCCTGTTCCTTGACGCTGCGTGCCCATGCCGAGGCTGTTCGTCCATGTCTTCTCCGGAAGCGCCCACATGGAAAGGACGGCTACGAGTCCCATTAGTTGGATCAGATCCATTGTTTTGGTTTTCCGGATAGAGCGGATGACGGGGTTCGAACCCGCGGTCTCCTGCTTGGGAAGCAGGCGTGCTACCACTGCACCACATCCGCATGGCCGTGCTTTTTTCGGATACGTCGCACGGCGGTGACGTATAGTCCGCCAGCCGAAAGAGGGATGGCTGGCCTCCGAGTCGGATTGACAGGATTCGAACCTGCGACCCCATGCTCCCAAAGCACGTGCGCTACCAAACTGCGCCACAATCCGTTACACCGGTATGAAAGTCGAACCGCTCACCACTGCTTCCTTGGGAGATTCGAACTCCGATTGTGGTTTCCAATCAACGTTTCCGAGCCCCTGTTCCATCCAGCTTTACCTGTCGTAGCCGACGCGATATTCCTATCCGCCGATCGTTGGCTCTATACCACTACGCGAAACCGCATGTTGGGCGTTGTCTTTCACCAGGCCATCCAGCCTTTCATACCTGCCGGTACTAGCATTCCGGCAAGCTGATGGAATGCACTCCATCAGCTGCGTGGCTCCGGGTGGATTCGAACCACCAACCATGCACGCTCCGCCGTTTGAGCTACGAAGCCGGCCGGAACGCGTCGTCTCATGACTGCGTATCATTCCGGCTTTTACCGTTCGCTGTCAGACTAATGAGACTGGCCTGACAGCGGATAAAATCCGTTTGTTGTTTAGATACTGTGTGCAAACGAAAACCACAGCACGGCCTTGAAGGCGCCGCTACCTGTTAATCCGCCTGTTTGCAACCAGGCGGATAGTGGTGGCGGGAGGACTCGAACCTCCGGTGTTTCCTTGTCGCAGATTTACAGTCTGCTGCCGTCGCCGCTGGGCCACACCACCGGTGCATCGCTTCTGCCCGTCACGGTGCGATGCGTACCGTGCCCGATTCATCTGTACCCGCAAGCTCATGGGAGATGGATCAGGGTCGTGGAGCTGCCGAGAATCGAACCCGGGTCTGGCCTGCTGTCAACCATTGCTTGCTGTCACGTGCGTAGGGGTTTATCCCCACTTGCGTGGGGAAGGTCATCCGTAGACGGGTGCGTTCGGCGAACCCGCACGGCTTGTAGACGATGTTCATGTACTGGCCGGGCGAATCCATCGTCCGACTGTCCGACCAGTCCGATTCAAAGTTTTCCGATTCTGGCCTGTTAATCGGCAATGGGATCAGAATCGGGTTTCACGCCGCGAGGGTGAAACGGGAAGAAGAAACGGTGTTGGCGTTCGTTCTTGTGGCAAGGTTGATGACGGTTGTCCCTGCCGGCCTCCGGCACGTAGCAAATGGTCTCCGGCAGGCTATCAAAAGCCTGTCAGCCCCGTGATATGGGTCGAACGGCGTGAACATCAGCCATCCAACCCATGTCTTTACTGCTGCCACCTTGCAGGGTGGCGCATGATCCAAGGTCTGGTCCTCACGCCCATGCGGGCTAGAGTTGCCTTGGACAAGTTTTTTGGTGTCTCTCTTCGGTTTTCAAGCGTCCGCATCACGTGCGTGGTGTAGTGGTTGGCTTCCTACGCAGGATGCTTCGCGACTGCCCCGGTCTCGCTCCGGGATGATCCGCTTTTGTCGGATTGCAGTCTTGAGAGAAGTTGAAGAAATGATCCGATTTGATGGATCCTTGAACCTCTTTCATTTCTATGTGGACACATTCAGTATAACAAGTATTTTGATGCTGTCAAAAAGAGAAACCCTATAAACAAGCCAAAATATTGAAATATCAACGGTTAATAACAAAAAAATATGTTTGATATACGGCGTGTCGCACCGGGAAAAACCCGGACAAGCACCACCAAACATCGTTTTTTCGTATTCCGCTGAATGCCGGTACCATAGAGAACCATGACCAACAACAGTCCGGACAACACGAAACCAGCTACCCATTCAACCGACCTCGTGCTCGACCGGGTAGCCACGATCTCAGACATCGAAAACCGTTTGCCGGACAGTAAGGAAATCTGGTACGGGCACAGCATCCTCACCAGCACCCTTTTCCCCGCCACTCCCCCGGCGGAAGGCACCGACTTCGTCAGCAAAGACAACAGCACCGTCGAATACATCCTTGAAGCCGGTATCGATAGTCTCACCAGGTCAAGGGACTTCCCCTATGGGAAATACCCTCGACTGTTGATGGCGTGGATGGCAAAGCAGATTCGCTCTGCGGGAACGAGGAAAACCCCGACCGTTGACCCGTCGCAGCGCACCATCACGATTCCCAGCATGTACCAGTTGTCCGAAGAGCTCGGCATACCCCGTGGAGGACAGTCATCGAAACGTTTGCAGGAACAGTTGCGCCGTCTCCTGTACTGTCATATCAGCATCAGGCAGAAAACCGGGTTTGCGGGCAACCGGGATCGGTTCGACTCCGTGAACATGCAGATGGTGAAGGCCGTCAGCTTCCTGAACGACAACAATAATCAGGATTTCAGCGGCGCCAAGTTTATTCTCACCGATGAAGTGTGGGACAGGCTCGCCCAGGAGTCGGCACCATTTGACACTCGTGCCACCAACTACCTGCTGTCCGGCAAATCCGTTCTCCCCTATGACGTGTACGTGTGGCTAACCGGAACATTCCGCAACCTGCGTCACGACCTCACATTGGATTGGGATTGGCTGCACGGACGTTTCGGCGACAGCATCAAGGAACGCCGCGTGTTCAAAGCCAAGTTCCGTGAAGCATTGAAGAAAATCCACGACGTATATCCCGCCGCGAACGTGGAAACCAACAGGGAAGGGATTGTTCTGCATCCATCCCCCACCTCAGTACCGCCCAAGGCGGAACGACGGGCATTGGACGAGGGCCGTGGCGACTGGCAGCGATAGGCCACTATCACGTTTCCTCAAGTCGACTCGGTCGCCATCAAGCTCTAGCGAGTCGGCACCTTGCAGAATGCGGATGGCATATAGGGCAACAACACGTGGCATATCGGTGCATTCTGCCGTTTTCTTCGGGACGGGTTAGCGGAGCATGTAGTGGCCTATCGATGCATTTTTGGTTGCGTGTTGGATTTTTCCGGATTCAAGAACGGCTGGTGGCCTCCCTTTCTGCGGTCGTGGCCTATCGGTGCAATCCCGCCGATTCGTTGATGGCCTATCGGTGCTGTTTTCTTGTCTCTGCTGATGGGCTATCGGTGTAAAGCCTCCCGAGCGGAACCTTGAATGAGCGGGTTCTGCAGCTCTCGACCCCCTATAAAAGGCTTCGTATTCCATAGCTTCGAGGAAGATAGTGGCCTATCGGCGCAAAACACACTATCCCCAGTCCCAACGCATTGTTCTCCACCAGTTTCGGCCTTGTATACTGGCCCTATCCGACACTGTTGTGGATAGTGGCCTATCGGTGTAGCCAGTAGTGGCTTATCGGTGTAATCAGCCTTGGCAACAACCTTACGGCGTGGAGTATCCCTGCAATGATAGTGGACTATCGCTGCTGTTTTAGTGGCCTATCGGCGTCGTTTCCGTGGAATATCGCTGCCGAACCCGTGGACTATCGGTGTAATGAATCTGCTCAAACCGCTTCTCCTATAAGGGCTGACGGGCAGTGCTTATAGTCATACTACATACGTGACATATCTTTTTATAGTCAAGCGACGGCCATGATTCTTCTTGCTTTTGGTGATTTCGCCGGACAAAAGGAAATCCTTGAACAAGATCGTGGCCTATCGCTGTATTGTTTTTTTGAGGAACGTCGCCCCCTCTTCGGCGACGATCCACCTGTCTCTGTTGTCTACTCGGTTGTTTCGGCGGCTTCTTCGACGAGTTGAATCCCTTCGCCGATCCATCTCATGACCGGAACGGCCATTGAATTCCCCAACGCCTTGTATCGTGGACCGTCCGGCGCGTGCTCCCTGCCGCGCCATGGAATGTCAGTCCACCCGTCCGGGAATCCTTGGAGCCGTTCGCATTCCAATGGGGTCAGTCTTCTGATGGTTAACCCATTCATGTGTGAATCCTCCGTGTGTAGAAATTGGTCGTTGCGTGTGCTGAGTGTGGCGGAAAGCTCTTCCTGTCCAAGAAACCCCTTCCCCCCCCTGCTTTTCCTCCGCGTATTTTGAATGTGATGTTCATGTCCGTCTCCTGTCAATCAGCAACCGTCCTCCGTTGATGGACTGGTTGTCGATGAACCGTTTGCTTCCGTCCGTGGCGCACAATGCGGGGAACACGTCATCTCCGTTGCTTGTCATGACGGGTATATGATCGGCGCGTCCTTCGCGGCGTGCGCCATCAACGTCGGCGCGAGGTCGGAGTTCAATGCGGCGTTCGCCTGGCTGTCCGCCCGGCACATCACTTCTCTCTCGATTTTCAGCCACCGCATGTCTATCGGTGGAAGTCAGTGTGAAAGCGCCGTTTTCGTCCGGATTGGCAACGCCAAGCTGGTGTCCGCCGTTCATTGGTCCGCGACCGATGATGTTTCCCGCTATCTCGTAGACGGCTGGATTATGGTCGGTGCTCAATGTCGGGCTCACGTCACCTATCGCCAGACTGCGCGAGCGTTCCCCTTGATTCCATTTGAACGCTTTCACAAGTGGAACGTTGTTTCCACCGGTTCCCATGTGGCTGGTGAGAGTGTTCGACACTTCTGGATGGTTCGACACTTTGAAACGACCATCCTGCTGGTGGGAGTCCAGCATGGCCGCCTGCTGGTTCTGCCCGCCATGCTCACGCGCGTTCAACGTCGGCATCACGCCGTCAGCCGCATACACGCGGCGTGCCTGGCTCTCACCGGGTGTCAGGCATTCTCCAACGTGTGAATCTGCGTTTCCAATGACGTTCGCAGTTCCACCGGTAAGGGTTTCCCTCTTCTCTCGGCTCGACGCAGAATCCCAGCACAGGCTTTCGCGCTCAAAAAGAACCGGGGCGGCACGTCGCCAGTCTCTAGTGTTGACGACAAGGAACACACGCTCGCGTCGCTGGGCCACACCGAAGAACTGAGCGTCCAGCACTCTCCATGCCGCCCCCCCCCATCAGGCCAGAGTTCGGCCACGGCTTCAAGGAGCGACTGGAAAGCCCGTCCGTGTTCAGCCGACAGTACTCCGGGCACGTTCTCCCAGACGATCCATTCCGGATCAATCTCTGCGCAAGCTCGGAGATATTCGAGCATGAGCTGGCCGCGTGGATCGTCCAAAGCCTTCCTGAGGCCGGCGATCGAGAAGGCTTGGCAGGGGCTTCCTCCCACAACGACATCTGCCGCATGGTGGTATTGTTTCCAGTCAACTTTGGTCATGTCTCCTAGGTCGGGCACGTTTGGATAGTGTTGTTTGAGCACGGCTTTTGGGAATGGTTCGACCTCCGCGTATGCGATTGGCTCCCATCCGAGTGGCTGCCATGCGACCGTGGCGGCTTCTATACCGCTGAACAGGCTGATGTATTTCACTGGCGTAGGAGTTTCCCGAGTTGGATTTCGGCGATGGCGGCGTTCATGTAGCCGTGTGTGTGGAAGTGTTTCGGGTTGAGGCAGCCGATTGTCCATGTGATACGGCCGGTGGGATTGTCCACGTGGCGTTGTGCTTCCATCGGTTGCCCGCAGTTGGGGCAGAACCAGTTGTTTTTCATTGGTTGTCCTTTCTGTCAGAATCTGAGTGTGATGCTGCTTGGCATAGGGCTGCGGTGAAGAAGCCAAGGGTGAAGCCCGTAAATAGGCAGATGATGGCAATTAGCATGAGGTCTCCTGTTTCGTCAGATGGTTTTTGCGACGAGGCCGATCGAGACGATCAGCACGGCCCAGAGGATCGCGATGCCGACCGTCCAACGGTTGAGGTTCCTCTCCGCGACCCCGGATGTGCCCGCGTTGGCGGTCAAGCCGCCGCCGAACATGTCGGACAATCCCCCGCCCTTGCCCTTGTGCAGGAGGATCAGCAGGGACAGCAGGACGCTCAGGACGGCGACGATGGTTTTCAGAACGATGATGAGAACGGTCATGGGGTTCCTTCGTAATAGAAGATGGCGATGATGACGATCAGGGCTGCCAGGTATGCGACAGCCCAATGGCGATAGGTGCTGCGATGCTGTGGATTATCCGTCCATACGCTCATGAGAAGAAACGTGAGCAGGGCGATACCCATCCATAGCAGCATGGCAAGGGTCACGGGATGTGTTACCGTCATCCGAACACCATGAGCGTGAGTTCGCCGAACCCGAGATCCATGCCCGCGGCCAATATCATGAGCGGGATGACGAACACGAATGCGGCAATACTCCAGGCCAGCCATTCGCGGGCGGTTGGAGTCACCGTCTTACGGGTTTCATCGATTACCTGCCGGACATAGCGTCCGATGGTCAGGAAAGGATTACGGGACTGCTTGAGGGATGTTTTTTCAGTCAATGATCAGCTCCTTGGTCAGGAGCATGAGACCCAATGATCCGGCAATGACGCACAGGAACGTCAGGATGACGCACAGATAATATGCGATGTTCCAACAGCGGGCTTCCTTGATTCGGTCCAGAGAAGCGGCGTTCTTCGCGCCTTGCCCGAACAGCATGCCGACATGGAGGATAAGCCATGAACTGGCATATCCTCCGGTCATAACCATTACGTATTGGAGGATCAAGATTCTCACGTTCCGGGAATGGTCTTATTGGGCGTCAACAGGGGTCGCGGGTGCGGATGCGGTGTTCTTCGCATGGATTTGAGCGAAGGCGATGGTCCTATCGTCTTCAAGATCCGCCTCGTTCGGATTAGTGGCCTGGCCGGCGATGACCGGTGTTGGCGCATCCTTCGGAGCTGACTGGACTGTAGTGGCGTTAGGCTTGCGTCCGGACTGGTAGGCGTTGTCAAGCACTTTGCTTGCTTCCTGGAGCCGGCCGAGAATCGCACGAACCCTTGCATCGGCCTGCTCCGCGATGTTTTGCCGTCCAGTGGCATACGAGTCGGCTTCCTTACGCAACTGTGCGGCGGACTGCTGTGCGGATTCGATGATCTGCTTCGACTTCGCTTGGGATTCCTTCACGTTCTTTTCGGCGACCTGCCGCGCGTCCACCATAGTCTTCTCCGCGGCGGACTGGCTCTGCTTGCGAATGCTGTCAGCCTCCTGCAGCGCCTTGTTCTTGATGTCGGCTGCGTTCTTTTCCGCAGCATGATAAACGGTCTGGGTGTCTTCGAGGAGTTTCCTCACATCGTCGCCCACGCTCGTGTACTTGTTCTTGATTTTTGCTTCCAGATCGTCGTTCTGCTTTTCGAGTTCTTCGATCCGTTCGGAGAGCTTCTTGTTTTCGGCTTGCAGCTGATCGATGTCTTGGTTTGCCTGGGTGAACTGGTTGTTGACCGTATCCAGGGTCCTCTTCAGATCAGTGTTTGCTTGCGCATACTTGTTGATGGTGTCCTGGAAATTGGTTACGGCGTCATTGACTTGTTGAGGATCGTAGCCTCGCATCTTCGTGTCGAATTCGATGATGGGCATGGTGGATTTGGGTCTCCTGACTTCACTTTTTCTATGTGGACAGATTCAGTATAACAGGTAAAATGCCGGGAAGTAAAAAACCACCCGGCATTTTCCTAGGGTCAGCGATTCGGCAATTCCATGAAATCTCCGGCCTCGTTGTAGCCGTAAAGTTTTCCGTTGCGGCTACGAGTCCCGCGGGTAGTGGACATGGATGGCGTGTAGAACGACTCACGGCCGTTCTTCCGGACGCGGAAATTACCATCCGACAAGACCTTCACGTTGTCGGCGGTGATACGATTGGCCGGACTCTTGCCGTTATTGAACATGGATGCGAAGCCCTCCGCATCGGCCGGCTCCTTGCCGATGCAGACACCGTTCCCGTTGGACAGCATGCGGGCGTGTCCGCCGGGAGTGTTGATGGCAAAGGCCACTCCCTCTTTGCCGTCGCGCATCTGGATGTCGCTGCTGTAGAACCGATTCGTCCCATACTTGGCTCGCAGCAGTTTCGCGGCTGCCTGTGGGGATTGCGGATCCACGTATGGTGCGGCCGCCCGTTCGCGGACTGCTTGCACCTTGCGCGTATAGTCTTGGAATTCCTCGTTGGTGGTGAACTCCCTGCGTGCCTTGACCGGCTGCGTCCCGTACTGTTTCGCTTCGATGGAACCCCATACGGTGATGTCGTCTCCACTGTGGGGGTTCATGTAGTCGGCGCGGAAATGCAAGGCGTTCTGCAACGGTTTGCCGCTTTTTGCGGATACCTTGGTGCCTCCGCTCACGGTGAAGTCGACGCTCTTGAGACCATCCTTCTGCATGGCCCTGGTCATGCGAGTGAGATCCCGGCCGCGGAGACGGACGCTGCCGCTGCCTCCATGCGTGTTGGGGCTTCGCCGGGGCACCATGGCGACGAGATTGTCCCCGTTCACATGGAAGCCTTCCGGCACCGGGTCTCCTGGTTTCATTCCCAGTTCGCTCATGGGAACGCTTTCAGGCTTGTATGCGGGTTTCACGGTGACGTCGCCATTCTTGTCCGCATACACGTAGACCGGCATTTCCCGGGCTTGGGATTCGCTGAGCCCGAATTCCTTCTCGTAGTAATGACGTGCCTGGACCGCAGCTTCGGCGAAGTCGCCGGGGTCAGCGGAATAGACGCGGTTGTCAAGGTCTGCGAACGCCGCGAGGTTGGCTTGTTCTGCCTTCTGGGCGTTCAACGTGTCATAGGTTTTCCTGTCCGGACGGCCGCTGATCTGTGCGGCATGTCCTCCGAAGGCGGTCTCGCCGTCGGGGAGATTGGAACTGACCGGCTCGAAATCGTGTCCACGGTTGAGGCTGAACACATCCGGTGGGGCGGCTTTGCTGTGGTTGATCACGCCGAATGTGGTTTCCCCGGATGCCGCGACGGCCATCTGTTCCATATCGCTGTTGCCGATGATGTGGATGCGTTCGATGGGGTTCTGGGTCTTGAAACTGCTGAACACCTTGCCTTGGGCGCTCATGTGCAGGATGGTGGACCCGTCTGCCAGCTGGTTCATATCGTTGACATAGTATTTCTTGACGATGCCGCTGCGCGTGGTGTACGTGTATTCGCCGGGGACGAGATTGGTTTTACGGAATCTACCAAGGGGGTCACGCGGCTGTGTCGCTGGTGTCCATACCATTATCGGCTCTTTCTCTGAGATTGATGGATGTGCTTCCTGTTCAATCGTATGGTCGGACTTGGTTCCTTCCGCAGGATTTTCGGATTTTGCCTAGGCTCTGTTTCCCCGGCGGATTCAGCTTCACGGATGGTTCGAACGTCAAGCTGGTGAAAGATGAGATGGCGGATATAACGGGCCCAGACCGTGAAGATGTATCCGGTCGCGCAGATTATGACCGATATGGTGATGACTGATTCCCTGGAGTCGATGAACCAGTCCTGCGGGACGATGAACATCGCATATAGGACGGCTATGAGGATAGCGATGAGTCCTATCGCGGTCTGGACTAGCACTTGTCTCAGGTTCAACGCATTCTCCGATCATGTTCGCCCCAAGCGTCGATGGAGCTTTCGGCTATGCTCTGCGCCATCTGAAAATTCTCGGGCACCGGGAAAACAAAAAGTCTGACCATGTGGTTTCCCGTCAGAGATTCGGCAGACGTACGAAAGCCACTCCCCTGCAATGCTGGCTGTTCACATCCGGCCAGGCTCCGATGCGGGTTCCCGAATGCAGTATGGTGTTCACCGTTTCCGCCGCATTGTCAGGGTCGGCGGTTTTCACCCCGTACGGGTATGCGATTCCGGCGATGATGGCGAATCTTTCATACGGACGGTAGGCTTGTCTTTTCCACTGTTGGAAGGCCAGTTCGATGAGTTGTGCGCGTACTCGTTCCCGAATGCCGAAGCTGCCTCCCTCCCCACATGTATTGATTTCGTCTGCCGTCTGTCTGGGCATTTATAGGCCGCTATCCGTATAGTTGCTGGTTATCCACTGTTTGTCGGGGATCGTGAATGACACCGAGTATCCGTCGTGCCATGCCGGCGGATTGGGATTATTTCGCCAATGCTGGTCGATGTTCGATGCGAGACGTGAAGTGATCTGGTATTTCGGCATTGATTCCGGCACCGGGATGATGAGCACGCTCAGCCTGTAATGGTTGGCTGGCGCCGGTGTTGGCAGTTGGATGTATACGGTGCTGTGCCGGTGCTGGCTGTCATCGTCGTCCCAGAGCCGGGCATCACTGCCACCGTCGATGATGGGTTTGATGGTTTCGGCCGCTCTCGCCGGGAAAATGTTTTTCTGGCTTGGACAGGCTACGCCTATAAGGGCGATGAACCGTTCCACTTTCCAGGCTTTTCCTGTTTTCTTGAGGTTGCGCCATTCGTTTTTCGCGTAGTCCCTCACCCATGCCCTTCGTCTGGCTCGCATGCGTTCCGTCTGTATGGTGTCGGTCGTACTCCACCATTCGATTGGGATGGTGAACTCGTGGGCGTAGCCTCCGCGCTTGTAGTTGGCTGGTCTTCTTGGGTTGCTGGATGTTGTCCGGCGTGTTCGAGGTGCTGATGGCATTGGCGTTGGTTCTGTCGTCTTTACTGTTATGTGGACATATTCAGTATAACGAGCAAACGATAAAAAGAAGAGAGGTCCATCGTACTGGATGGCCCTCTCCTGTCGTGCCTCAGGCAATCAGCTGGCGAGATCGCAGAGCATGTTTTCCGCAGTCAGCAGCTGCCAGTTCTGGAACGAAACCTCCTTGACCTTCTTGTTGAAACCATGTCGGAGCGCATACTTCGCGGCGGCATCCACGGGGTCTGGAGTGTTCTCTGCGTAGCCTTCCTCCTTGGCTTTCTTGACCATCAAGGCGATGCCCAAGAGCGCTTGACGGATGCTGGTCGCGGCAAGATTCGTGATCGGATTGTCATCGCTGATGCTGAACGGCTGCCAGTCGCAGGCATCGGATTTCTCGAACACCCAGAATTGCATGGTGCTGGGAGCCTTGGACCCACGGTCGAAGGCGTCCGGCTTGCATGCGGCTACCGCGGCACGGTAGAAAACGGTCTGAATGTGATAACCGTAGTTGATGACTTCCTTGGCGAATGATTCCGCATCGGCCTTCTGGGCGGTTTTCAAATCGACCAGGTAATCGGTGCCGACGGGAATCAGATCAGGCTTCGCCTTGAGCATCAGACCGGTTTGACGATCCTTCCATTCGATGCACTGTTCCTTGGTTCCTGTCTGATGTGATTTTGGCGTAATCGGGGTATTCCGGGCATGAGAACTGGTCTGTTCGATGCCTTCCTTCATGCGTTTGAGCAGTTGCATGTCATTGTAGGAGACGATGATGTTGCCGGCTTCCAGCTGTTCGTCGCGCCACTTCTGGTTGTCTTTGCTCCTGAAGCTCTCTCCCTCAGGCAGGCTGACAACGTCGCTGGTGCCGAGCAGGTAAGCGTGGAACGCCGTACCGAACTTCATGGCGTCGGTGGGCTTGTGGTCGTCGTTGAGACGGTGATATGCCCAGTCGGCCGGGTTTTTCAGGAATTGTTTCAATTGGCTTTGGTCGATTGATTTCAACCGGAAGTAGCCGGGGTCGTCGATGTCGATGATTTTCGCGTAGGCCATTGGTGTCTTTCCTTCTTGGATTCAAGTTCCGGGCATGCCTATGGACGGAGCATGCCGGAACGGTATGTGGGGAGGCTACTTGTTGTTCACTGGATCGGATTCGGCGATTTCCTGGGCTGACATGTCAGCCTCGTCGACGTACACGCTGGTGTTGCCGCTTTCCGAGTCCACGACGACGTGAGGCTCGTCGTAGGTGATGGGTTCTCCGGTCGTCTCGTCGAACTCCGGGCTGACGGGCACCGGGTCGGAGAGGTGGAGATATCCGCCATCGGCTTTCTGCTGGGCGCGGTTGACCTCTTCCCAAGCGTTCTCCCAGTTGAAGAATTCCTCCGAATAACCCGGGTATGGTTCCTTGTTCTTGGTTTCCCAGTCGAGGAGCTGCTTCGGTGTGACGGGTTGCGAGGGGTGGAATTCCTCGGTCAGTCCTTCGGGGATCGGCACTGTGTAGTCGCTTGTGGAGATCGGTCCTCGCCGTCTTCGTCGGGTGCGACGAATCGGACTTTCGCTTTGATGGGGGTGTTCATAGGTTGCTCCTTTTCTAGTTTTTTCCTGATTTGGATTGCTGTTTCGAGATATTCGATGAGCTGATGGTATGCGGCGTAGGACAGGCTCATGGGGTTGTCCTCGTACTTGCTGTACGTGTTGACGCTCATGCCCAGCAGGTCGGCTATCTCGTTTTTTGGTTTTTCCTGCTAGCTGGCGCAGACGTCTGATCGATAGCTGGTTCATTCGCCTCTCCTGGATGCAGTGGTCGGACTGGTGTTGCCCAGTCTTCTGGTTGTGTTCACGCTCCCATTGTACAACATGCAGAAAACTGAGTTTTTCAGCATTCTCTAACAAGGGAAAAAGCCTTGGAAATAAAGGCAACACGCCGAATAATATACATGTTCAGATAACTGCGTATATTTGAATATGTCCACATAGAAAAAAAGAAGAGAAGACGAAAACTCCCATCCTCAATGCACTGTGGAGCGATCGTCAAATCGTCAAGGAGGAACCATCATGGCAACAGAACTGCTAACTCACGCGAAAACCGGAGTCATCCAGATGGGATGGCCCAAGCTCTACGAGGCGGTCGCATTCAAGGGAAACAAGGACGATGACAAGTCCGCCAAGAAGGACGATAAGAAGAAAAACGAAAGCACGCCCGCATACGGGTTCCCTGTGCTTCTCGACAAGGATGACCCCGATCACATGCGAACCGTCCGAATCCTTCAGAAGCTGAGCAAGAATGCGGAAGCCAACGCCATCGCCTTGAAGAAATGGGGCAAGAAGGATCGTATCGTTTCCAATGACGGTCTCAAGGATGCCGACGAGGATGAAATCCTTGACGGTGATAAAACCGTCCTCATGACCGATAAATATCCGAATCGAGCCAACCATTTTTATGTGAACTTCAGTCGTAGCTCCAAGGCCGGTCGTCCCGGAATCCGCTACATCGACGATGAAGGAATCCTGCGTGAGCTCCCCGAACCGATTCTCGGGACAAAGGAGGACATTCAGGCCGCTCAAGCCAATCTTAATGATGCCCGAGCCGCTTACGCTACGGCTGATGAAGACGCTCGGGAGGAGGCGAAGACGCTCGTTCTGGAGGCGACGCGCAATCTTGAGGAGGCTCAGGAGCGTGATGCCAAGGCCAAGGAAGTCAAGGTCTTATGGGATAAGCTGGTGTATCCCGGTCAGAACGTGCAGGCTTCGGTTACGGCACGTGCGTGGAAGACTCAGACCGGTAGCGGTGTCAGCTATCGTTTGGATAATCTCACGATTGTTGGCGGAGGCGTGCGAGATGGAAGCTTCGAATACGATGAGGACTTCACCGATGAGGATATCGAGGCTCTTATCGCTTGGCGAGACAAGCATGTGAACGCAAAGCCTTCCAAGGCCGATGATGAGGCGGCCCTTCTTGCGGATACTGACTTCGATGAGGCTGATTCCGATGATGAGGTGGACGAGGATACCGGTGAAATCGCGGTCAAGCCACGTCGCAAGGCTGCCGTTTCCCGTCGTCGTCCGAAGCCTGTCGAGGTTGAAGATGATGACGTGGACGAGGACGAGGACGAGGAGGAAGCTCCGCGCCATCGTCCGAAGAAGACCTCTTCGCGGGGCCGTCGTAAGCCGGCTCCTGTCGAGGTTGAAGATGATGACGTGGACGATGAGGATTATCCCGACATGTTCTGATGTTTGACGTCCTCCCCACGCCTAAAGGCGGCGGGGCAAGGCACCCCTCACGGCAAAAACGATACAGGCCGAGGTCAATTGCCTCGGCTTTCCCGTTTTTTTCAGCCGACGTTGCCGCCACTGTTACCCTTGGGTGGCGTCTCCTGCTGCGGTGGCGGGGATACCCCTCCCCCACTGTTGCCGGTGGATCCACCGGTCGGACCACCGGTTGATCCACCGGTCGAACCATATCCCCCGCCCCAGTAGTACATGTTCCCGTATGGATTCTGCTGAGGCTGCTGCGCCTGCTGCTGCTCCTGTTGGGCTTGGGCCTGTCGTTCCGCTTCCGCTTTTGCCTTGGCCTCTTCCTCGGCCTTCTTCTTCGCGTCCGCATCCTTCTTGGCTTTATCCACTTTGCTGATGAGGTTCTTCAGCTCGGTCGAAGCCGTAATGGCGTCGGATAGGTTGTCAGACGTTATTTCCGTGCTTTTCCACTGGGATGCGAGGCTTTGCATCTGCTTCTTGTCGTTGCCGTCAGGAGCGTCAGCAAGACCATTTGCCTGCTGTACCAGACCGTCGAGTGTCGTTCTGGTCTCCTCGGCTTTTGCCTGCATTGCATCCGTGTAGGTTCTGTTGGTTTTCTCATATTCGCCGTCCAGTTTTTCCAGGGCCGATGTGATGTCTTTTTCAGTCATCGGATTCCCTGTGGTTGTTTTCTGGAGGGCTTCCACGGCTTTTTGCACGTCGCTGTTTTCCGCGACGGGACTGGCTTTGATCGTGGAGACCAGGTCATCGGCCTTCCGTTTCCTCCCGTCCCATTTGTTCTGTGCCTTCAACAGGGATTGTTGGCGCTGTTTGCGGTCGGCTTCGGCCTGCTGTTCCGCGACGTGAGTGGTGTATGCGTGATAGGTGTACGCTCCCCCGCCTATCAGTGCTCCGAGGCCTATGAGTATGGCGGCCGCGACTGCGATAATCTTTATCAGCGTTCCACCATTTTCCCTATTTTCTGTATCAGTGCTTTCCTGTGGGAATGGGGAATCATACTGGTGTTCAACTGGGAAGACATTTTCCTGTGGGAATGGCGGATTGTCGAATTGCTGCGGGGGCATGCCATTCGTTTGCTGGCCTGCATTCCACTGACCGTTCGATTCGTCGTCCGTCTGGCTCCAGAAGTCATCTCCCGTCTGGAATGTTTGCGTTGGGTAATCATCCGCGCTAGGGCTTCCGGCGGATGGGGACGATGTTTGTGGTTCCCCCTCCGGAGGTTCGGATGGGTCATCCCAAAGGTCGAACGGATCCGCAGAGTCCGTGTCCTTCGGGTATTTTTCGCCAGTGTCCTGTTTTACTGGGGAACTGTCTTCCTGTTGGAAGAACGAACTGTCATACTGTTCTTCTGTTTCGCTGTCCCTTTGATTTTGCATAGGAACATTGGAGGGGAAAACAGTTTCAATGACTCCCTGCTCCTGCATATCAACGTTTTTCTTTGAATCTGCGGAACTGTCTTGAATGATGTTGTCATCTCGACGTTCGTTCTGTTCCGTTGGCGGTTCGCTGGAATCGCCCGATTGCAGGTCGAATTGCTCGTACGGGTCGTATTCCTCCGGGCCTTTTCCTTGTCCCCTTGTTTCCTTATTGTTCTGCGGAAATGCGGAAACAGCAGACTGTTCTTCTGATTCCTTGTCGTTGCAGTCTTCTGCTGAGTCGGCGAATTCCTTGAACGGGTCGTAGCCGTTGGCGAGTAGGTCTATCTGATCGAGGTTTTCCGCATTCTCCTGTTGAACTGGGTCGACAGTGTTCTGGGGGGCTGTCGTCCTGATGGGACGTGAAGCTGTGCCTTTGTTGTCCTGCGAATCTGTCGTTTTGTTGGACTGTGGAACTGTGTGTTCAGTGGAATGAGGAATCGTTTCCGCGTCTTCCTGTGAAAGTGTTGCGCTGTTGGAACGTGAAACAGTGGAATCATTGGAACGTGAAAACGATTCCTCTTTCTCCTGTGTAGGCAATTGCCTGTCATCCTGTTGGAACGGGTCTACGTCTTCCTGTTGGAACGGGTCTACGTCTTCCTGTTGAAATGGGTCGCTGTCGGATTGATGGGTTGTGCTTTCGTCAGACTGTGGAAATGAGTCATCAAAATACTGTGGAAACGTGTTCGCATTTTCACCGGGAATGGACTCCCTGTTGGATTGCGAAACTGTGGGCACATTGGAACTACTCCCTGTACCCCCGGCTTTCTGTGGAAGCGTTTCCGCATTGTCCTGTGGAAATGCGGAACCAGTGGAATGTGACGCTGCGCCTTTGTCATTCTGTGGATCTGCGTCATCATCCCACAAATCATCCATCAACAGGGAATCATCCAACTGATTCCCCGCCGTCAGCCAATCATCATCCTTCGCCAACATCATCACATCCTATATCAAAGACCTTTTTCGGCAGATAGGCGCCCGATATTCATGGCGGCATCGATGGCGCTCATGTGAGGCACGTCGACACCTGCCGCATACAGTTTGTTCTCGCATCCGCAGCGGCGGCACCTTCAACGGCTTGTCACGGTCTGCGACATCACGCCCGTCCTCGCCGAAACCGTCTGTGGGAAACCCGTCGTCTTCGTCCCCGCCGGAGTCGATCATGCCGTCATCGGGTTTTTCTGCGGCGGTCGGCAGGGCGTTTACGATTTCATCCCATGACCAGTGGCCCGAGTTCATGTCGCCTTCCGGCGGTCGGATTGCGGTCAGACGTTCGCGCAGCAGGTCGCTGTATGATTTTCTTTGCTTCTGGTTCTCCTCGTAGAAACACTTGTAGATGACGGGTTTCATGCCGGGAAGCCTGATAAGGCCGGCTCCTCTGGAGATTCCCGGTTGCATGATGTTTTCCGGTATCTCAGGGAAGTCCTTCGCCCCTCCCAGCAGCTCTTCGACAGCGGTGGAGGGTTGCAGGGTGGGGGAGATGACCGTGGTCAGATTGACTCGCATACCGGGGTCGAAACCGTCCTGCAGGCGGGTCGATTGCCCGCAGAACAGGAAGCAGACACCGGAGAACCGGGCTTTTTGCGTGATCTTCATCGCATAGGTGATGTTCGCCGCATGGATGCTTGCCTCATACTCGGCCCGGATGCGCATCGGATTGTCCTTGCTGACCTTCGGTATGGTGACGCTCCCAGCCCATTGGGCGACCTCATCGCACACGAGCAAAAGCAGGGGGTTCTTTTCCTGTTCGTCCTTAGGCAGACCCCACCAGTTTTCGACCCCATACTGTTTGATGAGTTTCGACCGGTAGGAGCAGATCTCAAGCACATGGATCAATGTCGCGGCGGCTGATTCAGGGCTATCGCAACCCCAGCCGTGGGGGATGATCCACGGCCGGCACCATTGGAAATCGACGCTTTTGTCCTCGTCGTCGCAGATGGCAAGCTGGAATCCGGCTTCCAGTGCTGCTGCGATGAGCGTGTTGATGACAACGCTTTTGCCGCTGTTGGCTGCGGCGGCAACCATGATTCCCGGGCCGGACTTCCAGTCGAGTGACAGCCAGTCGCCGGTTTCGCGGCCTCGTTCGGGCAGCTTCATGCCCAGATAGGCGTGACGTAGGTCGTTTTTACCGATCAGCTGTTTCGGGCAGGCTATCATTGCAGGAAAAGTCGGGGGAGCGCCGGGGTACACCATGATGACGCCCTTTTCGGGGTCGGCCTTGAAGAACCAGCCTTTTTTGCCGACCACTTCGACGGCTTCCTGCATTCGCTTGTCGTATACGGAGGCCTGATAGGTGACGGTGTTCTCCTTGATGCGGATTTTCCAACCGTTCTCAGGAGTACGTGAGATACGAATTTCCCAAGGCTTGACCTTGAGAACGTTCGCGAATATACGCCGGGTGGCTGCGGCCTTCTCGTCCAACTGTTGGAGTAGCACGAGGAATTCGCTGGAACTGATTCGAACGAAATCGACGACGGAATAGCCTTCGTACTGGGGTTGGCTTTCCAGGTTCTGCACCTGGGTCTTCTTCTGGGAAGCCGTGTCCGCGCATTCGCTGTTGCTGAGTCTGACGGCTTTGATTCCGTTGTTGATATCATCGGAATCCATATCCATCGGCGCGATGATCGCGTACCGGTTGTCGGAATCGACGCTGAATACGCTGTAGCCTTCGAACTCAGGGTTCTTTGCGGCTTTCTCTTGGATGAGGACGGTGAGTTTGATCATGTCGTCCGGATTGGTTTTATCAAAACCATTGGGGAAGAATTTTTCGAGAGGGATTTTCTTTCGACGGTCGGCCATCAGTTTTCCTTTCTCTTGTAGATGGGGGTGTGGAAGGCCTGGAGTGGCCTGTCTGATGTTTCGTACAGGCAATTGCGGGCCTGTTTGAAGTCCAAATGCCGGTTGAGATAGGTGAGGGTTTCGGCTTCACGGGTGTTTTCGGCGTGGAAAAGAGGTTGCGTGTGCGGGTCGAGCTGTCCGGCCGGATGGAATAGCACATGGTTGCCGGCGATAAGCCGGTCGTAGAGCTTTTGACCCACTGTGGATGGGTGAATGCTGCTGCGGACCATGACCACGTTGACGTTCGTTCCGGGTGCCATTTCGATGATTCGGCTGAGTTCGTCGGAGATTTGACTGTTGACGTTCAGCAGATTCATGTCCGGGTAGCCGTTGTGTACGTCATAGTCATCGAAGGCGAGCAGTATCGGCTTGATCGGCTCGGGTTCGCCCTTGATGCGCCGTCGCTGTTCCATGCTGACCCGTTGCACTATTTCCAGTAGCTCATAGGGTTGCCGGTAGCGTCCGCACATGATGGTGGGGGAGGGTGGGATGCTATCCCACTGGTCGGTGAAGGTTACGAGCGTGCCGTCCGAATCTGCCTGTCGGATGATGCTGTCAAGCAGCATGGTTTTCCCGCTTCCGTCGGGCCCGGTGATGGTGAGTGGCGTTCCCGTGGACGTGTCCCATCCAAGGTTTTTCCCGTGAACGTCTGTTCCCAGGTTGATGAGCATGTTGTTTCCCCTTTTGTGTTTGGCTACCAGTCGACTTCTTCGATGTCGTCCCCGTCTTCGGAATCGGCATCGTTGTTGTCTGGGTGGTGGAGCATGTCGTGGAGTTCGTCCATGTCGTTGATTTCCTCGCCGGCTGTCTGTGGATCCGTTCCTTGGCTGAGCAGCTTGGAAAGTTCGTCTTCGGACACTTCGCCGTAGGTTTCCGCTTCGGATGGCATGAACCGCGAATAGTCGATGGGTTGCGGGGGAGTGCGGTCGGCGAACAGTTCCGCCAACTTTTCTTGGCCTCCCGACCACCATGTTTGGACGGCCAGCAGTTCGCCTTGCGCGGTTTCGAAGATTCCGCGGCCTTGCGGGATTTTCCCGCCTTCGCCTTTCAGCGACTGTTGGAGCCGGTTCGCCTCTCTGAGGTTCTGCGCGCTGATGATGCCCGCCGTGGAGTCCATGCCCAGGAGGATTCGGCCGAGCGAACGGAAGAACGCGTTCGCGTTGTACGGCTTCATGTCGTCCATGGTCAGACGCTGGGCGCCGAGGATGACGCTGATGCCTGCGGTACGCCCCTGCACGACGATTTTGCCGAGAGCGCTCATGGTGCGTCGTATCGAATTGTTCGTCGCGCTGACGGCCGCATTGTCGTTGGCCAGCTGGATGTCCCTGTTCGGGTTCTGCGTGGTCTTGCCGGCCTCTTGCAGGTAGCTGTTGAATTCGTCGAACACGATGTCGATGGGTTTCGTGTGGGCAAGCTCTTCCTCATTGAGCTGGCTTTTGTCGAGATCGTAGATGCTGCCGACACCATACCGGCTGAACAGTTTCACCCGTTGTGCCATCTCGTCGCGCAGCCAGGCGATGACGGCTTCGGTCTCACGCATCTGCCCCAAGCCGACGAACGCCAACGCCAACGGTTTCGCCCATTGAGTGAAGTCGATGCAACCTTTGGATGGGTCGATGAGGATGATGTCATGACCTTTGAGCAGCGCTTCGGCGACCACGATCTGCGCGATGGATGATTTACCGGTTCCGGATTTTCCGCTGATGAGCAGATGGAACGTGTCCTTCATGCTCCAGTAGACCGGTTTGCCCATATCGTCCACGCCCAACGGGAACATGCGTGGTTTCGACTGGCGGGCGAAATCCCAGTCCGCGTTGACCATGGTGGGGAACGGGCTGCGTTTCGCCAGCACCATGTCGTACAGGTTCGAACCGTGTTCCTCACCGCGCGGGAGGATACGCCCGTAGGCGTAGTCTGCGCTGGTCAGGAATTTGCCGATGTTCCGTGAGGGCTTGTCCACGTCCAACCCGGCCGGAATCTGGAATCGTGCCAACAACACGTCATGGTTGCTGGGCAACGCGCCGAGGCTGACCACATCGGGGGTGCGCCCGCTGGGATCGCTGACTCCGGCCACGCCCCACGAGTCGCTTAAGGCGAGTTCGATGAGATGCTTTTGCTTTGATCTGCGATTCCAGTGGCTGATGTCCCTGACATCCAGGCACGGGTCGTCGCACAGCCATACGGTCGCGCTGTCGGCTGACCGCCATTCCCAGTAAATATGTTTCGCCCCGACCGACGATTGGATTCTGGCGGACTGTTTGCGGGCGTCTTCCACGGTCGCGCCGTTGCCTAATTGGAATTGGATGCTCCAAATCGGCTTGTCTTTGCTTTGCGGAGTGCAGGCCGTGATGTTCACGGACGCTTTTGCGGGAAGCACGTCGATGAGGGTTTTGAATATCAACGCTTCCGCGTATTTGCGGTGAAGGGGGGTGTTGCCGGTCAGCTGGTCGATGCGTACGGGCGCACTTCCGGTGGACCAGATCAGTCCGGCCATGTCGGAGCCTTCGTCCACGAGTCCGATGAACCGTGCCTCCGGCTGCAATGGGCCAAGGTCGCAACGCTCGTAGTCGGCCGGCGTGGCTGGTGCGGTGAGTACCAATGGCAGGTAATGCAGTTGCCAGCCGTCGCAGTCCTGGGTTTTCTCATAGTCGTAGATGGGTGCCGGTGGATTGAGTTTCGACGGGAGGCATTTGACCCAAGCGGACTGGTCGCTTTTGAACCGTTTGGAAATGGTGATGTAATCGTCAAAGGCTTTCTTGTGGGTCATGCCGTCCGGCCGCCACTTGTTGCCCTTGTCGGATAGTTTCGCATCGTCGAATGCGACCAGGTGGAACTTGTCCTGCAGGTCGGCGAACACCGGCATCCGCAGAGTCTCGGCAGGAGATCCTTCTCCCTCCAGCCAATCGAAACTGATACGGTCAATCGAATCCCCGCCCTGCGGGGGAGTGATGATCTCCAGCAACCATGCGGCTTTGCTCTCGTCGGCGCTCACATCATGAGCCAACGTCAACGGGGCGCGTTTATGCCAGATGAAAGCGGTTTGCGCATAGGCGATGTCGGCGACGAGAGAGGCAAGACCTTCGCCGGCCTTTCTCTCCGCGATGGAGGGGATGCAGGATTCGTCCATGCCAAGCGCCAGACGGACACTGGACGGGTCGAACTGTTCCGTCCCTTTCTTCTTCTGCTTGGCGGAAAGAAGACACACGAAACGGTATCCGTCCGCCAATGCCGGCGCCCGCAACGCTTCCACGCCGAGCTTGAAAACTCCTTCGTTCGAGCGAGGCTTCCCGTCCGACCCCTGCAGACGAATCCGGTAGACGATCAGAGGATTATCCGAAGAACCGATTTTGTTGACCTGCGTCAGGTAGGCTCCCGACCATGCCTTCTGCAAAAATCGTCCCCGGCAATCCAACCATCAAGTAGCTGTTGCCCTTCGACCAGCCACGCCAGTATC
>SCPN01000547.1_pt1 | contig 26048 bp, 33 predicted proteins | sample 6106831 | NCBI WGS metagenome assembly SCPN01 (sample SAMN10720447, study PRJNA508395) | human gut metagenome | isolation source: Participant 1, 0 month
TATGCGGGCGTTGTGATTTTCTATCTGTCCCTGCTGCTTCATGACCCGATGTACCAGATGCTCGCGCTGATCCTGGATCTCGTGCTTCTGATGGCAGTATACGTATTTACTTATCCGAAATACAACGCCAATCAGGTGATGCCGGCGTTCTTTGCGATTGTCTATGTCGGCGTAATGCTTTCCTATGTATATCAGACCCGTATGCTGGACGGCGGAAAATTCCATGTATGGCTGATTTTCCTGTGCTCCTGGGGCTGCGATACGTGTGCATACTGTGTCGGCGTACTCTTTGGAAAACATAAAATGGCGCCGGTTTTAAGCCCGAAAAATCCGTAGAAGGAGCTGTCGGCGGTGTCGTCGGAGCGATTCTGCTCGGCATCATCTATGCGGCTGCGACAAAGGGCGGCATGGTGGAATACGCCATCATCTGCGGTGTCGCGCTGATCTCCATGGTCGGAGACCTTGCGGCATCCGCAATCAAACAGAAATCAGGGCATCAAGGATTACGGAAAGCTGATTCCGGGCCACGGCGGTATTCTTGACCGCTTCGACAGCGTGATCTTTACCGCACCGATCATCTATTTCCTGTCGGTGCTTCTGATTCATTAAAAAAGCTTCCCCTACAGCATAAACGGGAAGCAGATGGGAGAAACTGGAATATGAAGAAAATAGCAATTCTTGGTTCAACTTCCGGCGGTTCGATCGGAACCCAGACCCTCGATGTCGTGCGTGCCAACGGCGATCTTGAGGTGGTCGGCATCAGCGCCGGAAGTAATATTACACTGCTCGAGCAGCAGATCAGGGAATTTCATCCGAAGTTTGCGGCAGTCGGCGATGAGGCGAAAGCGGCAGAACTCCGTGACAGAGTGAAGGATCTTCCTGTAAAATCGGCAGCGGCATGGACGGCATGATCGAGCTTGCCACGATGCCGGAGAGCGAAATCCTTGTGACAGCGATCGTCGGCATGATCGGCATCCGCCCGACGGTTGCGGCGATGAAGGCAGGAAAAGACATTGCACTGGCAAACAAAGAGACACTGGTAACGGCGGGACACATTATTATGCCGCTGGCAGAGGAATGCGGTGTGCAGATCCTTCCGGTGGACAGTGAGCACTCGGCGATTTTTCAGTGTCTGCACGGGGAAAACAGAAAAGAAATTGAAAAACTTCTGATTACTGCATCCGGCGGTCCGTTCCGCGGAAAAACAAGAGCGGAGCTCGAAAACGTAACGGTAGAGCAGGCGCTCCGTCATCCGAACTGGTCGATGGGGCACAAGATCACGATTGATTCCGCGACACTCGTTAACAAAGGACTGGAAGTCATGGAAGCAAAATGGCTGTTCGGTGTTGATCTCGACCACATCCAGGTTGTGGTACAGCCAAAGAGCATTATCCATTCCATGGTAGAATTTAAAGACGGCGCTGTCATGGCACAGCTTGGCACACCGGATATGAAACTGCCGATCCAGTACGCACTGTATTACCCGGAGCGCCGCTTCCTTGCAGGCGACCGCCTCGACTTTGCGGCGCTGACACAGATCACGTTTGAAAAACCGGATATGGATACCTTCCTCGGCCTTCCGATGGCAATGCAGGCGTCCCGGACGGGCGGCTCCATGCCGACGGTCTTCAATGCGGCAAATGAACGCGCCGTTGCACTGTTCCTCGCGAAGAAGATCCGTTTCCTCGAGATTTACGACGTGATCGCCGGTGCAATGGAAGCACACAAAACGATTGCCGATCCGACGCTGGAGCAGATTCTCGCGGCGGAGCAGGAGACGTATGAATGGATTGCGAACAGATATAAGATGGGAGAATAAGACAGCATGATTGTAAAAATCCTGATAGCCGTACTCATTTTCGGAATCACCGTCATTATCCATGAGCTGGGGCATTTTCTTTTGGCGAAAGCGAATGGTATTACCGTGACGGAATTTTCGATCGGCTTTGGCCCGACGGTGGTAAAGACAGAAAAAGGAGGAACGGTCTATTCCTTAAAACTTCTGCCTTTCGGCGGTGCGTGCCAGATGCTCGGCGAGGACGGTGAAGAGGAGGGGGAAGGAACCTTTAACAGCAAATCCGTGTGGGCAAGAATTTCCGTCGTTGCGGCGGGACCGGTGTTCAACATGATTCTGGCATTTTTCTGCGCAATCTTTGTGATCAGTTACGCGGGAAGTTCCCCGGCGCGCGTCACAGAAGTGGCAGACGGTTCGCCGGAGGCAGAGGCAGGCCTGGAAGCGGGAGATATCATCACTTCCTATGAAGGAAGACATATTTCCATCGGAAAAGAGCTGAACTCTGTGATGACGGTACGGGGTGTGCCGACGGATGAGATTACGCTGGAGGTTAAAAAGGCCGACGGGGAAAAGAAAACGATCACATATGAACCGACGGTGACAACGCGGTATATGATGGGCTTTAACTACGATGACTGTGACCGCGGCATGGAATTCACGTATGTGCAGCAGAATATGCCGCTTGCCGCTGCGGGTGTTGTCGCGGGCGACCTGCTCGTATCGATCAACGGAGCGCCGATCACCTGTGTGGCAGATTTTACTGCTTACCAGACAGAGCATCCTTTCGATGGAAGCGCTGTGACGCTGGAGTATGAGCACAGCGGAAAGACGAAAGAGATTACGGTGACACCGGTTGAAAATACGTATGCGAATGTACAGTTTTCGTATCAGCTCCGGGAGAAACAGTCCCCGATCGGCGTGCTGAAATACAGCGTGCTGGAGATCAAATACTGGGTGCGCACCGTCATTGACAGCGTCAGTATGCTGATCACCGGACAGTATTCTGTGAACGATCTTTCCGGCCCGGTCGGCGTGGTGGATGCGATCGGAACCGCCTATGATGATGTAAAATCGCAGGGCGTTCTGGTTACGGTGATGACGATGCTGAACATGGTGATTCTGCTGTCATCAAACCTTGGCGTCATGAACCTGCTGCCGCTCCCGGCACTCGACGGCGGACGGCTTGTCTTTCTGATCATAGAAGCCATCCGCAGAAAACCAATCCGGCGAGACCTGGAGGGTATGGTTCACTTCGCGGGCCTGGTGCTTCTGATGGCGTTGATGGTCTACGTCATGATCCACGACGTCCAGCGGATCCTGTAAATCGAAAAATGAAAAGCAACAAAGCCTCATATTCTGCATACCATAAAAGGAGTGCAGGATATGGGGCTTTTTTATGAAAAATTTGCGTATGCAGCAGGAAATGACTGACCGCGGGCGGCTGGAAATCCGGGTAAATACAAGAATCCAGGCGCGGCCTGTTTCCGGGGCGCGGGTGACGGTTTCGTATACGGGAGATCCGCAGAATGTGATCGAGGAGCTGATTACCGACGGGGACGGCAGAACGGAGACGCTGGATCTGGCGACGCCGCCGCTCGAGTACAGTCTGGAACCGAATGTGAATCAGCCGTATTCCGAATATACGGTGAAAGTGGAGGCGGAAGGGTATGAACTGGTTGAAGTGACGGGCTCCGAGCTTCTTTCAGGAGAACAGTCCGTCCAGCAGGTGGACCTCAAACTGGCAGAGGGCGCAGCGTTTGCGGATGTGACGATCCCGGACCATACGTTGTTCGGCGAATATCCGGCGAAAATTCCGGAAAGTGAGATCAAGCCGACGAGCGGTGAGAGTGAGATTTGTCCCGTGTCGTGATCCCGGAGTATATCATCGTCCACGACGGAGCGCCGACCGACAGCACGGCACGCGACTATTATGTGCGGTACCGCGACTACATCAAAAACGTGGCGTGCTCGGAAATCTATGCAACATGGCCGGATGCGGCGATCCGGGCGAATATCCTCGCAATCATGTCATTTACGCTGAACCGTGTCTATACAGAATGGTACCGCAACAAGGGATACGATTTTACGATCACTTCGTCGACGGCCTACGATCACAAATGGATTTACGGCAGGAATATTTTTGAGAGCATTTCCCTGGGGGTGGATGAGATTTTTGCTGATTACCTGTCGCGCCCGAATGTGAAACAGCCGATTCTGACGCAGTACTGTGACGGAAACCGTGTGAGCTGCCCGAACTGGATGAGCCAGTGGGGGTCCAAAAACCTGGCGGACCAAGGGTATTCAACGATTCAGATTCTCCGCAATTATTATGGAGACAATATGTATATCAACACGGCGGAGGAGATTTCCGGCATCCCGTCCTCCTGGCCGGGGTATGACCTCACCATCGGCTCGTCCGGGAACAAGGTACTGCAGATGCAGGAGCAGCTGAACGTGATTGCGGAGGTGTATTCATCGATTCCGACGGTCTATGAAAATGGCTATTTCGATGAAGAGACGCAGGACGCCGTCGAAGCGTTCCAGCGGCTGTTCGGCCTGCCGGTTTCCGGCATTGTGGATTATCCGACATGGTACAAAATTCAGTCGATTTATGTGGCTGTGACGAGGATTGCGGAGCTGCAGTAGGTATACAAAAGTCTTTATAAGGGGCGTGTTTTCTGCGAAAAAACGCGGAAAATGCGCCCTTTCTGCGGCTTTTGAAACGGATCAGAAAAATTTTAAAACTGTCAAGAAAAAATACTTGACACCCTGCGCCTTTTCGTGTATGATAACCAAGGTGATCGCAATGGAAAAAATATTGGAACAGACATTACTGTATGATTTTTACGGCGAACTTCTGACTGAACATCAGCGTCAGGTATATGAGGACGTGGTGCTCAACGATTTTTCCCTGAGCGAGGTTGCGGCAGCGCGGGGCATTTCCCGCCAGGGAGTTCACGATCTGGTCAGACGCTGCAACAAGACACTGGAAGAGTATGAAGAAAAGCTTCATCTGGTACAACGCTTTGTGCAGATCCGGGAGAATGTAAACGAGATCCGAAAGCTGACAGACCCATCCGGTGATACCCGAAAGAGATGTGATGCAGCGGATTGCAGCAATTGCATCGGATATATTAGAGGAGCTTTGAGCATGGCATTTGAAAGTTTAACCGAGAAACTCCAGAATGTTTTCAAAAATCTCAGAAGCAAGGGCCGCCTGACCGAGGCGGATGTAAAGACTGCGCTGAAGAGTAAAATGGCACTTCGAGGGCGGATGTCAGCTTCAAAGTAGTAAAACAGTTTATCAAATCCGTACAGGAGCAGGCAGTCGGACAGGACGTCATGAACGGACTGAATCCGGGTCAGATGGTCATTAAAATCGTAAATGACGAGCTGGTCAAGCTGATGGGTTCCGAGACAACGGAAATCGCACTGCGCCCGGCGAGTGAAGTTACCATTATTATGATGGCAGGTCTTCAGGGAGCCGGTAAAACAACCACAACCGCAAAAATTGCAGGAAAGTTAAAAGCCAAGGGAAGAAAACCTCTCCTTGCCGCCTGTGACGTCTATCGCCCGGCAGCGATCAAACAGCTGCAGGTCAACGGAGAAAAGCAGGGTGTGGAAGTGTTCGCTATGGGAGATAAAAACCGTCCGGTGGATATCGCAAAGGCAGCGCTGGTGCATGCAAAGACAAACGGCTTTAACGTATTGATTCTGGATACGGCAGGCCGTCTGCACATCGACGAAGAGATGATGCAGGAATTACAGGATATCAAAGCGGCTGTTCCTGTGGATCAGACCCTTTTGGTAGTAGATGCTATGACCGGACAGGACGCAGTCAATGTGGCCGAGATGTTCAGCAATAAAGTCGGCATCGACGGTGTAGTACTTACAAAATTAGATGGTGACACCAGAGGCGGTGCGGCACTTTCAATCCGTGCAGTTTCCGGCAAACCAATTCTCTATGTCGGCATGGGCGAAAAGCTTTCGGATCTGGAGCAGTTTTATCCGGACCGTATGGCGTCCCGTATCCTCGGCATGGGCGATGTGATGAGCCTGATTGAAAAAGCGCAGGCAAACATCGACGAAGAAAAAGCAAAAGCCATGGAACAGAAGATGAAGAAGGCGCAGTTCGACTTCAACGATTATCTGGATTCCATGGAGCAGATGCGCAATATGGGCGGCATCTCCAGCATCCTGAATATGCTTCCGGGCGTCGGCGCGAAAATGAAGGGCCAGGATCTTGAGAGCATGGTGGATGAAAAAGACATGGCAAGAAAGGAAGCTATTGTACTTTCTATGACGCCAAAGGAAAGAGAAAACCCGGATCTCATCAATCCGTCGAGAAAGCAGAGAATTGCAAAAGGCGCCGGTGTTGACATCGCGGAGGTAAACCGTTTCATCAAACAGTTTGAACAGTCAAGAAAAATGATGAAACAGATGACCGGAATGGTCGGTAAGGGTGGTAAAAGAGGAGGATTCAAACTTCCCTTTTAGCATAAAAGAAAAAATATAAATAAATACATGAATTTACAATGGAGGTAAAGAAAAATGGCAGTAAAAATGAGATTAAGAAGAATGGGACAGAAGAAAGCTCCTTTTTATAGAATCGTTGTAGCAGATTCCAGATCCCCAAGAGACGGACGTTTCATCGAGGAGATCGGAACTTACGATCCGAACCGCGAGCCGAGCGCAATCAGCTTCAACGAGGAGGCTGCTAAAAAATGGCTGGCTAACGGCGCACAGCCGACCGAAATCGTTGCCAAACTCTTAAAACAGGCTGGTATCGAGAAATAATTCATACGGGGGTATCTTGTAATGAAAGAACTTATCGAAGTAATTGCAAAATCTCTGGTTGATCATCCATCTGAGGTAGTTGTGACAGAAACCGTCAGCGGTGATGACCTTCTGCTGGAACTCAAAGTAGATCCGTCAGATATGGGAAAAGTCATCGGACGTCAGGGACGCATTGCGAAAGCAATCCGTACGGTTGTAAAAGCAGCTTCCTCAAAGAGCGACAGAAAAGTTGTCGTAGAAATTTTACAGTAAGTAAAAGATAGGAAAAGGAACCGACAGTTGTTGCCGGTTCCTTTCTTTACGCGGGCAACGAGACAAAGTCCGTGCTTGCACGGGACCTTGGCGACTGCCGCGATAACTTGAGAAACTCGCAAAGCGTGTTTCTCGAGTCGCAATACACAGTAGAACTGGTTGGAAAGGGTTTTTGAATGGAAGAATATTTGCAGATTGGCGTAATTACCACAACCCACGGCGTACGCGGTGAGGTAAAGGTATACCCGACGACAGATCCGGAGCGTTTTCTTTCTCTGGACCGCGTTTTTCTCGATACAGGAAAAGAAAAAAAAGAACTCCATGTAACTGGCGTGCGTTTTTTCAAACAGCTTGCCATTGTAAAATTCAAAGGAATTGACAACATCAACGATATCGAACGGTATAAAGGCTGCAGCCTCTATGTGACGAGAGAGGATGCCATTCCGCTGGAAGAGGACGAATACTATATCGCAGACCTGCAGGGAATGCAGATGTACACCGAGGACGGCGAACTGTTCGGCACGCTCCGCGATGTGATGGAGACCGGTGCGAACGACGTCTATATTGTAGATTCGAAAGAGCACGGAGAGGTTCTGATTCCGGCGATCCATGACTGCATTCTGGATGTGGACCTGGATGAACAGAAGATGACGATTCACCTTCTTCCGGGCCTGATTGACTGATAAAGAGAGTAAAGAACGATGAAATATCATATTCTGACGCTGTTTCCGGAGATGATCGAGCAGGGGCTGCACACCAGCATCCTCGGAAGAGCCATCAACAACGGCTATATTTCCCTCGAGACGACGAATATCCGGGATTTTTCAGCAAATAAATTCAACCGCGTGGACGATTACCCGTACGGCGGCGGTGCGGGCATGGTCATGGAGGCGGAGCCGGTGTTCCGCGCCTACCAGTCGGTAGCCGAAAAGATCGGGAAAAAGCCGCGCACGGTCTATCTGACACCGCAGGGAAAAGTACTGAACCAGACGATGGTGGAAGAGCTGGCGCTTGAGGACGATCTTGTGCTGCTCTGTGGCCACTATGAGGGCATCGATGACCGCGTACTGCAGGAAGTGGTAACGGACTATATCTCGATCGGGGATTATGTTTTAACAGGCGGAGAACTCGGTGCAATGGTGCTGGTGGATGCGGTATCGCGGTTTGTGCCGGGTGTCTTAAGCAACGAGGAATCTTCGCAGTTTGAGTCGCTGCAGGACAATCTGCTTGAGTATCCGCATTACACAAGACCGGAGACATGGCACGAGAAAAAAGTTCCGGAGGTGCTTCTTTCCGGTGACCACAAAAAGATCGAAGCGTGGCGTCATGAGGCATCCCTGGTGCGGACAGCCGAGCGGCGGCCGGACCTTCTGGAAAATGCATTCCAGATTTCCTGCGCATGCAATGAAAAAGAGGAATCGTCTGCCTGGGCGCACGATCTTTTGGCAGGCATGACACGCTATGGTGTAAGCCTTGATCTCGGACGAAAGAAGATCCGGAAACAGAAAAATCTGTTTGATGACCATGATCTGCTGATTCTGCAGCTTCCGGGAACGCTTGAGGAGGGTATGAAAGCAAAGAGCGAGTATATCCGCAGCTTTGCCGGAAAAGAAACACCGCTGGTGTTTTTGTGCCCGGACGGATTCTCAGAAGAGGAAGAAAAACTCGAAGAGCAGCTGGAAAAAAACGGTTTCCGTCTGGTCGCACGGCTTACCGGCATACCGTCCGCGGACGGCCTGCAGCGGTTTTCTTTCGCGCTTCGCAGTCTGCTGTACAGCGGCGAATGGAAAGTGAAAAAAATACTTGCATCTGCGGATGCATTATAGTATAATATATCTTGTTGTGAGTAAAGAGATGGTCCGCTGTTGCAAAAAGGCATTAAGAACATCCAGGGTAAAAAAAGGAGATAAAGAAATGAACGACATTATTAAGAAAATCGAAGATGCACAGTTAAAAGCAGAAGCACCGGAGTTCCGCGTTGGTGATACCGTTAAAGTTTACGGTAAAATCAAAGAGGGTAACCGCGAGCGTATCCAGGTATTCGAAGGCGTTGTCCTGAAAAGACAGGGCGGCGGAAGCAAAGAGACCTTCACTGTTCGTAAGAGCTCTAACGGCGTAGGCGTTGAGAAAACATGGCCGGTACACTCTCCGAACGTTGAAAAAGTAGAAGTTATCAGACGTGGTAAAGTAAGACGTGCGAAACTGAACTACTTAAGAGACCGTGTTGGTAAAGCAGCGAAAGTGAAAGAGCTGGTAAAATAATAAGTCGTTAAAAGGATGGCCGGAGGAACATGAGCAATTGTGTTTCTCCGGTTTTGTCTTACAATTACACTACTGGGTATGAATACCAGATATGTAAAAGAATATTTCTACAAGAAAAAGATCCGTTCCATGTTTGTATGGAATCTGGAAATCATCGCAGTGATTCTTCTTGCGGCGGCATTTTCCTGGTTTTTCTGCAGAAGTGTCGTGGTGCAGGAGGGCTCGATGGAGCCGACTCTCGTGCCGGGGGAGCGTGTGCTGATGGACTCCGCCTGGTACCGCTAAGTTCTCCGAAACGCGGGGATATCATCGCGTTCCGGACGAGTGAGGACAAGAAGGCGAGCATCCACATCAAGCGTGTGATTGCGTTGCCGGGCGAGACGGTACAGATCAAAGACGGACAGATCCTCATCAACGGGGAAGTCTATAATGAAAAAGATGAATTTCCGGCCATCACAAACGCGGGACTTGCCTCCGAGCCGATCACGGTCGGGAAGGGACAGTACTTTGTGCTCGGCGACAACCGGAACAACAGCGAGGACAGCCGCCACAACGGCATGGGACTCGTGGATTCGGACCGCATTGTCGGAAAGCTCTGGTTTACGATTTCGCCGTGGAAGAAAATCGGTTTCGTGTAAACGCAGCATAGAAGGAGAAGAAACATGAATTATCAGTGGTACCCGGGTCATATGACGAAGGCCCGCAGACAGATGCAGGAAGACTTAAAGCTCATCGACCTGATGATTGAGCTGGTCGATGCGAGAGTTCCTGCAGCGAGCCGCAACCCGGATATAGATGAACTTGGAAAGAACAAAGCACGGCTGATCCTGCTGAACAAATCGGACCTTGCCGATGAGCGCGGAAACGATGCCTGGATGGAATATTTCAAGGGAAAGGGATATTCTGTTGTGAAGGTCAATTCCCGTTCCGGAGCCGGCATGAAAGCGATTAACAGCGCCGTACAGGAGGCCTGCAAAGAGAAAATCGAGCGCGACCGCAAACGCGGCATCCTGAACCGTCCGGTCCGCGCGATGGTTGTCGGTATTCCGAACGTCGGAAAATCGACATTTATCAATGCGTATGCGGGCAGAGCCTGTGCGAAAACCGGAAACAAACCGGGCGTCACGAAGGGAAAACAATGGATCCGTCTGAGCAAACAGCTGGAGCTTCTGGACACACCTGGTATCCTGTGGCCGAAGTTTGAGGACCAGCAGGTGGGACTGCATCTTGCGATGATCGGTTCCATCAACGATGAGATCCTGAACGTGGAGGAGCTGGCGCTGTCCGTCATCGATTATCTGACGGCAGAGTATCCGGGAACGCTGGAGAAACGCTTTGGCGCTGACGGCATCGTGGGAAATCCTGGTGAGATTGCGCGTGTGCGCGGCTGCCTGAAAAAGGGAAATGAGCTCGATTACGAAAAAGCAGCACGGCTTCTGATGGATGATTTCCGGAGCGGAAAGCTCGGCAGAATCACGCTGGAAAAACCGGAATAAATGGATTTATCAAAATAAAAAATGCGGAGAACAACGATGACAGAGAAAAAACAATCGATATCCGCCATACGGGAAATTTTTGCGGCAGCTTCGGAGACGGAGCTGCCCGCCCTTTATCTGGAATATGAAGAGGATTCCCGTGCCGGCGTACAAAATCTGATTCAAAAATACCAGAAACAGGAAGAGGCCTTAAAAAAAGAGCGCGAGCGCACGGAACAGATGAAGATCTACGAGCACAAATATGAGGATCTTGGCTGGATCTGCGGCATCGACGAGGTCGGAAGAGGCCCTCTGGCGGGCCCTGTGGTCGCAGGTGCGGTCATTCTGCCGCGCGACAGTAAAATCCTGTATCTGAATGATTCCAAGCAGCTGACGGCCAAAAAACGCGACGAGCTGTACGATGTGATCATGCGCGAGGCAGTGGCCGTCGGCATCGGCTATGCCTCCCCGGCGCGGATCGACGAGATCAATATTTTACAGGCAACGTACGAGGCGATGCGGGAGGCGATCAGCAAGCTTTCCGTGAAGCCGGATGTGCTCTTAAACGATGCGGTGAAAATCCCGCAGGTGGACATCCGCCAGGTGCCGATCATCAAGGGAGATGCTAAGAGTGTTTCGATTGCGGCGGCAAGTATTGTTGCGAAGGTGACAAGGGACCGCCTGATGGAAGAGTACGACAAGGTGCTTCCGGGCTACGGTTTTGCATCGAACAAGGGCTACGGTTCGGCAGAGCATATCGCTGCTTTAAAAGAAATCGGCCCGTCACCGATCCACCGGCAGTCGTTTATCGGCCATTTCGTGTAAAGGCACCGCATCAAAAAAGGAGAGGGTATCGCATTTGAATCAGCGGGAAGTAGGAACGAGACAGGAGAGCCGTGCGGCAGAATATCTGGAAAGCCTGGGATATCACATCCTGGTGCGGAATTTCCGGTGCCGCTTCGGTGAGATCGACCTGATCGCAAAACAGGACGACACATACATTTTTATCGAAGTAAAATACCGCACCGGCCGGACAGCCGGAGACCCGACAAGCGCCGTGGATGGAAAGAAACAGAAGAAAATTTCAAAAACAGCAGATTACTACCGCATGCTCCACCAGATCCCGATGGATGTGCCCTGCCGTTTCGACGTCGTGGCAGAGACACCGGAGGAGATCCGCGTCTATGCGAACGCGTTTTATTATCAGGGAGCGGCTGGTAGGAAGGGAGTTTTTATGATACCAATTCAATGGAAACAAAACGATAAAAAAACGATGCATGTCAACGAGGCGGAAAACGGCGTGGTCTATCTGACCTGGCCGGCGATTGAGAAAATTGAGGGCATCCGCCATGCATTTTCCACACGGATCGGCGGGGTGAGTAAGGAACATCTTTCCAGCATGAATCTCAGCTTTTCGCGCGGCGACGATCCGGCGAATGTGCGGGAGAATTACAGAAGATTCTGTGAGGCGGCGGGGTTTGAAGTGGAAAACATTGTTACCTCCGATCAGGCACACACAACGAAGGTCCGTTATGTGACGAAAGCAGACTGCGGCAGCGGCGTGACAAGAGACCGCGATTTTCATGATATTGACGGTATGATCACTGACGAGCCGGGCGTCGTACGCGACATTCTATGGACTGCGCGCTGCCGCTCTACTTTGTCGACCCGGTACACCGTGCAATTGGACTTTCACATTCCGGCTGGCGTGGAACGGTCCACAAGATGGGACAGGCAACGCTCGATGCGATGCACGAACGGTTTGGAACAGAAGCAAAAGATGTGATCGCAGCCGTCGGCCCGTCGATCTGCCAGGACTGCTACGAGGTGAGCGGTGACGTGATCGAAGAGTTCCGGGCAGCATTCCCGGAAACACTGCATGAGAAACTGTTCTACGGAAAACCAGATGGAAAATACCAGTTAAATCTCTGGGAGGCGAATCATCAGATCCTTCTTGCAGCAGGAGTGCCGGAGAAGCAGATTCATCTGCCGAACCTCTGCACCTGCTGCAACCCGGATTTCCTGTATTCCCACCGTGCATCGAAGGGAAAAAGAGGAAACCTCGCGGCATTCCTTTCCCTGGTCTGAAAACAGGATCGAAAACAGAATAGAAAGCATCAAAAAACGGACCTGGAAAAAACAGATCCGTTTTTTTTGCTGTATGCATCCGGCGGACACAAAATCGATTATCTGTGTTTTGCCAGCAGCTTATTGATTTTCTCTGTCGTAGACTGTACTTTTGCAACGGATACGTCGTGGTTAAGCGTATCGATGATGCTTGCCATATATTTGCTCATCTCAGCCGGCTCATACCAAGGACGGGAAACGAGTTCCGGTGTACGGTAGGTCAGGTCGGTGGTGATGACTTTGCTGATATAGCCTTTCTCATAGTAAGCATCGAATTTCTCCAGACCATCGGTGAAGAGGCCGAAGGTGGTGCAGACAAAGACGTGGTCAGCGCCGCGCTCTTTGACCTGTTTTGCAACGTCGAGCATACTCTCACCGGAGGAGATCATATCGTCGATGATGACAACATCTTTTCCTGCTACGGAATCACCGAGAAACTCATGTGCCACGATCGGGTTCTTTCCGTTTACGATGGTGGAGTAATCTCTTCTATAGAACATACCCATATCGACGCCGAGCACGTTGGAGAAGTATACGGCACGCGCCATCGCTCCCTCATCCGGGCTGATGATCATCAGATGATCGTTGTCAATCGTCAGATCCGGAACAGAACGAAGAAGGGCTTTTAAAAACTGGTAGGTTGGCATGAAGTTGTCAAAGCCGCCGAGCGGAATTGCATTCATGACACGAGGATCGTGCGCGTCGAAGGTGATGAAGTTGGAAACGCCCATATTCATCAGCTCCTGCAGAGCAAGTGCGCAGTCGAGAGACTCACGTTTGGTGCGCTTATGCTGTCTTCCTTCATAAATGAAAGGCATGATTACGTTGATCCGGTGTGCTTTTCCCGTTGCAGCAGCGATGATACGTTTCAGATCCTGATAATGGTCATCCGGTGACATGTGGTTCTCGTAGCCGCAGACCTTGTAAGTGATGCTGTAGTTGCAGACATCAACCAGGATGTAAAGATCGGCACCGCGGACGGATTCGTTGATCTTTCCTTTTGCTTCGCCGGAACCGAAACGCGGGCACTCGCAGTCAATCAGAAAAGAATCCTCAGAATATCCGGAAAAGGAAACCCCGTTGCGGCGCTCGGCGAGCTCTTTACGGAACTGAACCAGATACGCATCGACTTTTTTTGCCATTTCCATGCTGCCCGGCAGAGCGGCGAGCTTTAACGGAGCAACCGGAATGGAATTTTCAAGTAAATCTAAATTAGCCATACAAACCTCCAGTAATCGACATTTTTACAAACCATTTACTTCCTATTTATATCATCTTGGGAAAGGGCGCGTCAAGCAAAAAACGAAAGAATCCTTGCTTTTTGTGCAGGTTGTTGTTATTATAATGGATGAATGTCCGGAAGGTATGCAAAAAAAGCACGCTTTTTACTGGGCAAAGAGAAGTTATAAAGAAGTAAATGGAAAGGCCAAAACGTAAGATCTGTGAAAAACAAGACGAAACACATTATTAAGACAATAGAACCGGGCAGTATTGCCGAAGAACTGGAACTCGAACCGGGAGATGAACTGCTCCGCGTGAACGGGGAAATCATCGAGGACGTCTTCGATTACCACTTCCAGACCAACGACACGTATCTGGAACTCACGATCCGGAAAAAGGACGGCGAGGAATGGGACCTGGAAATCGAAAAAGAGTATGACGAGGAAATCGGCATCACATTCGAGAACGAGTTCATGGATCAGTACCGTTCCTGCAGCAACAACTGCATTTTCTGCTTCATCGATCAGATGCCGCCGGGAATGCGTCCCACCTTGTATTTTAAGGATGACGATTCGCGTCTGTCCTTCCTGCAGGGAAACTATATTACACTGACCAACATGAGCGACCACGATATCGACCGGATTATCCGCTACCATCTGGCACCGATCAATATTTCGTTCCAGACAACGAACCCGGAGCTCCGCTGCAAAATGCTGCACAACCGTTTTGCGGGCAATATCTTTCCGAAGGTCCAGCGCCTTTACGAGGCGGGAATCGAGATGAATGGACAGATTGTGCTCTGCAAGGGATAAGATACGACGGATCTGTCAAAATATCTGCCGCATCTGAAAAGTGTTTCGGTTGTCCCGGTCGGACTTTCGAAATACCGCGACGGACTGGCGCCTCTGGAACCGTTTACCAGGGAGGATGCAAAAGAAGTTCTTGCCACGATTCACAAATGGCAGAAAAAGCTGTATGAACAGTGGGGACTTCACTTTATCCATGCTGGTGATGAATGGTATCTGCTGGCGGGAGAGCCGATCCCGGAGGAGGAAAATTACGATGGCTATATCCAGCTGGAAAACGGAGTGGGAATGCTCCGGCTTCTGGAGGACGAGGTTGCGGAAGAACTTTCGAGAACGAGAAGGGGACGACCGTCACCGCCATGTAACGATTGCGACCGGAAAAGCTGCGGCGCCGTCGTTGGAAAAACACATGCAGAAAATTCGTGAAAAATATCCGAATGTACAGGCGGAGGTTATCACGATTATCAACTATTTCTTTGGAGAATCCATTACCGTATCCGGTCTGATTACCGGAAAGGATCTGATGGAGCAGTTAGAGGGAAGAGATCTTGGCGACTGCCTGCTGCTTCCGTGCAACATGCTCCGTTCGGGAAAAAACGTCTTTCTCGACGATGTGACGGTGGAAGAGGTGGAAGAGCGCCTGAAAACACCGGTACAGATTATCGATGAGCCGGGCAGCGACCTGGTGAAAGCCGTTGTGGAGGAAAACCAGGAGACGATACACAGAAGGAGAACAATGTATGAGCAAGCCGATTGTAGCAATTGTGGGCCGGCCGAACGTGGGTAAATCCACCCTGTTTAATGTATTAGCCGGAGACAATATTTCGATTGTAAAAGACACACCGGGTGTAACCCGTGACCGTATTTATGCCGACGTGGAGTGGCTGAACCACAAATTTACGCTGGTAGACACCGGCGGTATTGAGCCGGAATCCAAAGATATCATTCTCTCCCAGATGAGAGACCAGGCGCAGATCGCCATTGATACCGCAAATGTCATCATCTTCATCACTGACGTCCGTCAGGGCCTTGTAGATGCCGATGCAAAAGTAGCTGATATGCTCAGAAGAAGCCGCAAGCCGGTTGTGCTGGTGGTCAACAAAGTCGACAACTTCGACCGTCAGATGATGGATGTTTATGAATTCTATAACCTCGGCATCGGAGAGCCGCACGCCATTTCCGCATCCGGAAAGCTCGGCATCGGCGATATGCTCGATGAGGTGACAGGATACTTTGATCCGGAGATGGAAAACGAGGAGGAGAGCGAGATTCCGCGCATCGCCATTGTCGGAAAACCGAACGTCGGAAAATCCTCCCTGGTCAACAAACTGCTGGGCTCGAACCGTGTCATCGTATCCGATATCGCCGGAACGACGCGCGATGCGATCGATACCACGATCATGCACAATGGAAATGAATATATTTTCATCGATACCGCAGGTCTTCGAAAGAAAAACAAGATCAAAGAGGAGCTGGAGCGGTACAGCATCATCCGTACAGTATCTGCCGTAGAGCGCGCAGATGTCGTCGTTCTTCTGATCAATGCAACCGAGGGTGTCACCGAGCAGGATGCCAAAATTGCCGGTATCGCCCATGAGCGTGGAAAAGGTATGATCATTGCGGTAAATAAATGGGATGCCTTGGAAAAAGATGACAAGACGATCTACCGCTTTACCGAAAAAGTAAGAAATACATTGGCTTACATGCCGTATGCAGAGCTTCTTTTCATCTCTGCGAAGACAGGACAGCGTCTTCCGAAGCTGTTCGAGACGATCGACATGGTTCTGCAGTACCAGAACCTGCGCGTACAGACCGGTGTCCTGAACGAGATTCTGACCGAGGCAATGGCAATGCAGCAGCCGCCGTCAGACCGTGGAAAACGACTGAAAATCTACTACATGACACAGGTTTCGGTCAAACCGCCGACATTTGTTATTTTCGTCAACGACAAAGAACTGATGCATTTCTCCTATGTTCGATATCTGGAGAATAAAATCAGAGAGTCGTTCGGCTTCCGCGGCACACCGCTGAAATTCATCATCAGAGAACGAAAAGAGAAGGAGCAGTAAAGAGTTATGGTACGGATCATATGCCTTTTGATCGGATACGCATTTGGCCTTTTTCAGACCTCATATATTTATGGAAGGACGAAGGGAATTGATATCCGGGAACACGGCAGCGGAAACGCAGGAACGACCAACGCGCTCCGGACTTTAGGGAAAAAAGCAGGCGCCATCACGCTTGCCGGCGACTGCATCAAATGCATTCTGGCGGTCCTGACGGTACGGCTGATCTTCGGTGCATCGCACCCGGAAATACTGAAACTGCTGACGGTGTATGCTGCGGCCGGAACGATTCTCGGCCACAACTTCCCGTTTTACTTAGGCTTCCGCGGCGGAAAAGGAATCGCTGCGACCGCGGGTCTGATTATCTCATTTGACTGGAGAATCACGCTGGTCTGTGCAGCGCTGTTTTTCCTGAATCTTGCAGTAACACACTATGTTTCCCTCGGTTCCATGATGGTTTACGTTGTCTTTTGCAATGGCCGTTATCATGGGACAGGCGGGCTGCTTTGCGCTGGAACCGCCGTATCTTTATGAGATGTACGTGGTGATCGCACTTCTTGCCGTGCTTGCCTTCTGGGAGCACCGTGCAAACATCAAGCGTCTCATCGCGGGAACAGAGCGGAAAACGTATTTATCCAAAAAGTCGGAGAAATAAAATATGGCAAAGATTAGCATCATCGGAGCAGGAAGCTGGGGAACCGCCCTCGGCCTCCTGCTCTGCAACAACGGGCATGACGTGACGATCTGCTCGGAAAATGAAAAGGAAATTGAGAGCTTAAAGGAACACAGAGAGCATCTAACGAAGCTTCCGGGCGTAAGACTGCCGGATGAAATGAAGTTCACCTGCGATGTGCGCGGCTCCCTTTCCGGACAGGACATCCTTGTGATGGCAAAAGCATCCCCGTACGTGCGAACCACATGTAAAAAGTATGCGGCGGATATTCCGGACGGCCAGCTCATCGTCAATGTGGCAAAAGGCGTGGAAGCCGATACCCTGATGACGATGTCTCAGATCATCGAGGAGGAAGTGCCGGGAGCGAATGTCGTTGTTCTCTCCGGACCGAGCCACGCAGAGGAAGTCGGCCGCGGCCTGCCGACCACGATCGTTGTCGGCGCGCATGACCGCGAGAGCGCACTGTATGTGCAGAATGTGTTCATGAGTCCGGTCTTCCGCGTTTACACAAGCCCGGACATCACGGGAATTGAACTTGGCGGAGCTCTGAAAAATGTCATCGCACTGGCAGCCGGAACGGCGGATGGTCTTGGCTACGGCGACAATACGAAAGCGGCTCTGATTACCCGCGGGATCGCGGAAATTGCACGGCTCGGCACGGCGATGGGTGCCCATGCGGAAACCTTCTATGGCCTTTCCGGCATCGGTGACCTGATTGTAACGTGTGCGTCCGTACACAGCCGGAACAGGAAAGCAGGATATCTGATCGGCCAGGGAAGAACAATGCAGCAGGCGATGGATGAGGTTCAAATGATTGTTGAAGGTGTCTATTCCGCAAAAGCGGGGCTTACCTTGTCAGAAAAATTCGGAATCGAAACGCCGATCATTCAGGCAGTCAATCAGGTTCTGTTTGAAAACAAAAACCCGAAACAGGCTGTGGATGAACTGATGCAGCGTATGAAAAAAGACGAACTCGCCCCGGATCTCTGGGAGCGGTAAAAATAAGAAACCTGTCACTTCTGTGAAATGATACAGAGACGGCAGGTTCTTTTTTTTGTGCAGACCGAAATTTTTCAGCAAAAATACGGGAAAAAGATGACAATACTTTCGAAATCAAGTATAGTAATAGAAAGCGGAATAATTTTAACTGAAAAGATGCGGAGGAAAATACAGCAGGAGGAAGAAAGAATGAGAGGAGTAGAAACAAGAATTCAGGAAATCCGCCATGCCATTTTTACGGAAGTTGCAAAAATGGCGTATGACGTGGACTCCCCGGTGGAAAAGACGATCGAGGAAATTCCTTACCGTGTAATTCCCGGTGAGGTCGGAAATTTTAGAAATGATGTGTTTCTGGAGCGGGCGATTGTAGGAGAGCGGCTTCGCCTTGCAATGGGACTTCCGTGCAGAAGCGCGGCAGAGCACGCCCCGATCTCGGACAATATCAAACTGGCGGACCAGGCGGAGACGTATTATACACCGCCGCTCATTAATGTCATCAAATTTGCATGCAACGCCTGTCATGAAAAACGGGTTCTGATCACGGAGGGATGTCAGGGATGTCTTGCACATCCGTGCGTGGAAGTCTGTCCGAAAAGGCCATTACGCCGGACCGCACCAATGGACGATCCTATATTGATCAGGATAAATGCGTCAAATGTGGTCAGTGTGCCAAGGTATGCGGATACCAGGCTATTATCATTCAGGAGCGTCCGTGTGCGAGAGCCTGCGGAATGGATGCCATCGGTTCAGATGAGAACGGAAAAGCGGATATCGATTACGAGAAATGTGTATCCTGCGGCCAGTGTCTCGTCAACTGCCCGTTCGGCGCTATTTCGGACAAATCCCAGATCTTCCAGGTAATCCGTGCGATCCAGTCGGGAGAGCGCGTCTATGCAGCGCTGGCACCGGCGTTTGTCGGCCAGTTCGGACCGAAAGTAACGCCTGGAAAACTGCGTGCGGCGATGAAAAAGCTCGGCTTTGCGGATGTCTTTGAAGTTGCGATCGGAGCGGATCTCTGTGCGGCACAGGAGGCAGAGGATTTTGTGAACGAAGTTCCGGAGAAACTGCCGTTTATGGCGACATCCTGCTGTCCGGCCTGGTCTGTAATGGCGAAGAAACTGTTCCCGGATTACGCTAACTGTATCTCGATGGCACTGACCCCGATGACGCTGACGGCGCGTCTGATCAAGAAACACAATCCGAATGCGAAGGTTGTCTTTGTCGGACCGTGTGCGGCGAAAAAACTGGAGGCCATGCGCCGGTCTGTCCGCAGTGAGGTGGACTTCGTTCTGACGTTTGAAGAGATGTCGGGCATTTTCGATGCGCGCCAGGTAGATGTGAGTGCACTTGAGGAAGATCCGGACGGCGTCAGCGATGCATCGGTGGACGGAAGAAACTTTGCTGTCTCCGGCGGCGTTGCAAAATCTGTGGAAAATGTAATCCGTGAAAAATACCCGGACCGCGAAATCAAGATGGCAAATGCAGAAGGTCTGAAGGAATGCCGGAAACTGCTGACAATGGCAAAGGCCGGAAAGTACAACGGTTATCTTCTCGAAGGCATGGCCTGTCCGGGCGGATGCGTGGCAGGAGCCGGCACGATGCAGTCAATCAAAAAGTCGCAGGCGGCAGTCAACAAATATGCGGCGCAGGCAAAACACAAGATTTCCAGCCAGACAGAATATGTAAAAGAACTGGACAAGCTGGTAGACTAAAAAGAACAGCAAGGTGGAGAAAAAAGTGAAAAAGAAAAGAAAGATGGGCTTTGCGGCAGCGATTCTTGCAATGGTACTTCTGTTTGCAGGATGCGGCCAGACAGAGACAAAGTCGGAGAGCAGCGGGACAAAAAGCACAGGATCAGAAAGTACAGTATCAGAAAGTACGCAGACAGAGAGCAGCACAGTGGCATCGGAAACAGAAGATGAGACACTGGTCCATGTGCTTGCATTAAAAGGACCGACCAGCATGGGAATGGTAAAAATGATGAGCGATAACGACAGCAAAGAGTCACCTGCGGACACGTTTGAACTTGCCGCTGCCCCGGATGAGGTCAGCGCAAAACTGGTACAGGGAGAGGTGGATATCGCCGCGGTTCCTGCGAACCTTGCAAGCGTACTCTACAACAAGACAAACGGCGGCGTGCAGGTGCTCGCAGTCAATACGCTCGGTGTCCTTTATATCGTCGAGGACGGCGATACCGTACATTCCATTGCGGATCTGAAAGGCAGAACCATTTATGCGGGCGGCAAAGGTGCAACTCCGGAGTATGCTTTGAATTATATCCTCGAAAAGAACGGCCTCGTACCGGGTGAGGACGTAACGATCGAGTGGAAGAGCGAACACGCCGAGTGCGTGGCAGCATTTGCAGAAGATGCCGATGGAATCGCCATGCTGCCGCAGCCGTTTGTAACGACGGCACAGACGAAAAAAGAAACGCTGCGCACCGCACTTGACCTGACCGAAGAATGGAACAAAATCCAGGAGTCCGAAGGAACAGTGAGCACACTGGTGACAGGTGTTACCGTTGTGCGCACTGCCTTTGCCAAGGAGCATCCGGAAGCAGTTGCAGACTTCATGGAAGCCCAGGCATCCGTATCCTACGTAACCGAAAACACGGATGAGGCGGCAAAACTGATCGGGGATTATGACATTGTTCCGGAGGCAGTCGCAAAGAAAGCGCTTCCGGCGTGCAACATTGTCTGCATCACCGGTGATGAGATGAAAGAGAAGCTTTCCGGTTATCTCGGTGTACTCAAAGACCAGAACCCGGAGGCAGTCGGAGGAGAACTTCCAGGAGATGACTTCTATTATTCCGAATAAAGACAAAAGAGAAACAGAGAAAAACGAAGCGCTGGCCGATCGTGTTCTGGCTTATGATCTGGCAGGCGGCAAGTGTTTTTGTCGGGCAGGAGATCCTTCTGGCATCTCCTGCCGCTGTTTTGAAACGCCTTTTTACGCTTGTAACAGAACCGTTCTTCTGGCAGTCCCTGCTGTTTTCCGGAGCACGCATCGGAGCCGGATTCCTTCTTGGTGCGGCGGCGGGAATTGCAGGAGCTGCACTTGCCGGTCGGTTTTCCATTGCAGAAGAACTCCTGACGCCGCTGGTTGCAGCAGTGAAAGCAGTGCCGGTCGCTTCTTTTGTGATTCTGATCCTGATATGGGTTTCGTCGAAGAATCTTTCGGTTGTGATTTCGTTTCTGATGGTATTTCCGATCCTGTATACAAACACGCGGAACGGCCTGCGGGAACTGGACACAGCGCTTTTGGAGATGACAGACGTTTTTCAGGTTCCGCGGCCGGTGCGGCTGCGCTGGGTGATCCTGCCGCAGCTGTACCCATATATCCGGACGGGATGTTCACTTTCCCTCGGCCTTTGCTGGAAGGCCGGAACGGCAGCAGAAGTAATCGGCATTCCGAACCGATCCATCGGAGAGCATCTGTATCAGGCAAAAATATATCTCGACACACCGGGACTCTTTGCCTGGACGGCAGCGATCGTGTACGTCAGCTTCTGTCTCGAAAAAGCTGTTTTAAAAGGAATGGATCTTGCGGAAAAAAGAATGCTGGTGATGAAATGAGAGAAGATACGATTGAAATCTGCCATCTGAAAAAAGCGTATGGAGAACACGTTATTTTTTCGAATCTTACGATGGAACTGAAAAAAGGAGCAGTGACCTGTCTGATGGCTCCTTCCGGGCGGGAAAGACAACCCGCTGCGGATTCTGGCAGGCCTGGAGCAGGCGGACGGCGGAAAAATCGGGGGACTGGAAGCCTTAAGAAAAAGTATGGTTTTTCAGGAACCGCGGCTGGCAGAAGAACTGACAGCTGCAGCCAATATCCAGCTCTCGGTAAGGCGCCGCATGTTTGGAAAAGAAAAAAGAAGCTTCCGTCATCTTGTGGAGGAGATGGAGGAACTCGGCCTTTCGGGCTGTGAAAACCAGGCTGTATCGGAACTGTCGGGCGGCATGCGCCAGCGGGTGGCGGTTCTGCGGGCCATGCGCATGGACGCAATTTCCTTTGGATGATGTCCGGGGACTGGATGCGGGGACGAAAAAGAAAACGATGAACTATATCCGCAGAAAAGGAAAAGAAAAAACGATACTTCTGGTCACGCATGATTTAGAAGAAGCCGAAGCAATGGGGGACTGGATCTGCACCTGCAGCAGACTGGATGGTATCCTCGAAATAAAGAGAAACAGAAAAAGCAGCACAGAAATCTGAAACGGAAAGAAACAGATTTTCTGTGCTGCTTTTTCTGTGAATCCGCAGTTACACAGGTCATCCGGTATGGAAGCGGAGCGGAGCTGTTCGTCCATCGTGTCGATGAGCGCCATGTCGGCTTCAGAAAGTTCGAAGTCGAAGACATCCGCGTTGGCAAAAATGCGGTCCGGCTGTGTCGATTTCGGGATGACACTGATGCCCTGCTGGACGAGGTAGCGGAGGCCGATCTGCGCTTCAGTGCGTACATACTTTTCTGCCAGCTGCTGCATAATCTCACGGTTCAGATAAAGACCTCTTGCGAGCGGCGCATACGCTTGAACGGCGATTCCATGTGAACGGCAGAAAGCGATGAGCGGTTTCCGGTTCCAGAGCGGATGGCATCGATCTGGTTGACGGCCGGGATGATGCCGGAAAATTCAAAGAGGGCGGTAAGGTGCGGCTCCTCGAAGTTGCTGACGCCGATCGATTTTGCACGCCCGGATTCGCGGATTTTTTCGAGTGCGCGCCATGTCTCCGGGTAGCAGCCCGGCACCGGCCAGTGAATCAGGTAAAGATCAACGTAGTCGAGACGGAGACGGTCGAGGCTGCGGTTGAAGGCACCTTCGATATCACCGACCCGCTGCGCGGTATTCCATACCTTTGTGGTAATAAAAAAGTTTTCCCGCGGAATCCCGCTTGCGCGGATCCCGCGGCCGATGCTGTCCTCATTTTTATAGGAGGAGGCGGTATCGATCAGACGGTAGCCGTATTTTGCCGCGGTGACAATTGCTTTTTCTGCCTCTTTTTCTGTCGATTTGTAAGTGCCAAGCCCCAGAAGCGGCATCGCTCTGCCGTCGTTCAATGTGATGGTTGGAATAGAAAGTGCCATAAAAACCCTCCGTATCTTGAATCAAAAAAAGATTCTGCCGTATTTCTCTCATAATTATGTTTAGTATAACATGAAAATTTAAAGAAATCAGACCAAATATATTAAAAAAGTTTAACACAATCGGGAAATGAAAAAAATAACAAGCCACGCAAGAAAAAAGAAGGATGCCAGGACGGCCTGTACGGCGAATTGTACAGAAATTTTGTGGAGGCCGTATTGATTTTGTGCATGAAATAGAGTATAATAAGTTTGAATTGATATTTATTTATCATTCCCTGTACAATCTGCAGGACGTTTCAGGAAAACAAAAGCGGACGAAACGGACGGCAGAGCAGAAAAACGGGGACAGAGGAGGCCATATTATGCATTTATTATATGACGAGAATGGAAATCCCATTCCGCACGGAGCTCACGACGAGCACCATCATCACCATGACCATCATCACGAGGGAGAAGACTGCGGACATGCCTGCAATGCATGCGGTTCCGAAGAAAAATGCAAGGACGAGAATCTTGCCCTTTTAACCTATATGCTGCAGCACAATGAACATCACGCAGCAGAACTCGACGAGATGGCCGACAAACTGGAAAAAGCCGGAATGGCGGACGCCGCAAAACAGATCAGGGAGGGAGTATCCGATTTCCAGAAAGGCAATATGCGCCTGTCCCTTGCACTGACGCTTGTAAAAGAGCATTTGAAAGAAGTTAAGTAGAGGAGGCGTAAGCTATGTGCCTTGCAACGGTATACAAAAATCCGGAGAACACAGTTGTCTGTAAAAATGTAAGCCGCATCGATGTCGATGGAGAATACGTTCTCATCCGCGACATCCTGGGCGAAGAGATCAGACTGCAGGGTAAGATCAAAATGGTAGATCTTGCAAACAGCATCGTAGAGCTGGACTGTGAATGATAATTGGTTGACGGAACCAGTTATTCTATAAAAGCGGTTTTAAGACCCCGGGGTCTGCGAATCGGAACAAACAGAACAGGCGAACCGGGACTTAGAATAGGAATATATTATATTAAAGCGGAGGTAAATTGAATTATGAAACTTTCAGAAGAGATGAAAAACAAGACCCTTCTGTCTTTTGAGCTGTTCCCGCCAAAGACAGAGAAGGGACTGCAGAATCTGCCGGGTACCATCGACCACCTGATGAAGTACAACCCGTCTTACATTTCCTGTACTTACGGAGCTGGCGGCGGAAACGTTGGAGCAAACCGTGAAGTATGTCAGATGATCAAAAATGCCGGAACCACACCGGTTACTCATTTCACCGTTATCAAAACACAAAGAAGGAATTAAAGAACAGCTGGATCAGTATCTGGCTGAAGGCGTTGACCATATGCTTGCACTGCGCGGTGATATTCCGCTTGGCGAGACCACAACCTGCGGTGACTTTGACTACGCTACGGATCTTGTAAAATTCGTACGTGATACCTACGGCGATAAATTCGAAATCGCAGTAGCAGGTTCACCGGAAGGCCACATTTCCTGCAGAAGCCTGGAAGCAGATATCGCTGTTCTGAAACAGAAACAGGACAATGGTGCAGACTACATCATGACACAGCTCTGCTGGGATATGGAACAGTTCAAATACTGGCTGGATGCAATCCGAAAAGCAGGTGTTACCATGCCGGTAGACGTTGGAGTTATGCCGATCCTGGATCAGGCAGCTACCATCAACATGGCACTTTCCAGAAACGGCTGTGTAATGGATAGCGAGCTTTCCAGACTGATCTCCAGACACTGGCTGTTTCCAAATCCATTTGCAGCAAAAGATGCAGAGGGCAAACCTTTTGATTTATTCTATGATAAGAAAATCGCAGAATTCAAAGAAGAAGGGTATCGAATATACCGTAAAACAGATTGATGCATACCGTGCACTCGGTGTCAATGGAATTCATCTGTATGCACTGAATAAATGGAAAGACGTATCTGAAATCATCGACAGATCCGGCCTTTGCACACTGGTTTAATGAATTAATTACTTGAATTTGGGAGGCATCCGATTTTTATGGCACACGTAATAGCTGTCGCCGGAAAAGGCGGCGTTGGAAAAACAACATTATGCGGCTTGCTGATCCAGTATCTCTGCGAGTCAGGAAAAGGTCCTGTTCTTGCAGTTGATGCGGACGCAAACTCAAACCTGAATGAGGTACTTGGCGTAGAGGTAGAAGCTACGCTGGGAGATATCCGGGAAGAAATTGCCCGCGCGGAGATGGCGTCGAAAAGCCCGATTCCGGCAGGAATGAGCGGCAGATTATGCAGAAGTCAAATTCGCCGGCGCAATCACCGAGGAAGACGGATTTCGATCTTCTCGTTATGGGAAGAACACAGGGAAAAGGCTGCTACTGTTTCGTCAATGGACTTCTGCAGAACCAGCTTGCAAAACTGTATCCGAATTATCCTTTCATGGTAGTTGACAACGAAGCCGGTATGGAACATATCAGCCGCGGTATTCTTCCGGGAATGGATACAGCTATTCTGG